>OGZI01000653.1_pt1 | contig 41950 bp, 42 predicted proteins | sample 1576711 | NCBI WGS metagenome assembly OGZI01 (sample SAMEA3541482, study PRJEB24748) | human gut metagenome | biome: human gut; feature: human-associated habitat; material: faeces | place: China | collected 2012
TGCAAGCAGGTAAACATGGGCTGTTTCTTAATATCTTTTTGTTTGGGAAACACCTCTTTCCCATCTGCTGACTGCCTTATCCGTTACATTTATCTTTTCTGCCAGTTCCGCCTGTGTCATACCCAGCTGCTTTCTCCGTTCCATGATAAATTTTCCAAATACTTTTGCATCCATGTAATTCACTTCCTTTTTCCGTTCTTCGAAACCGAATAGACTTCTTTGTTTAATTACATCATATACATTTTTTGTTAAATACGTCAATCGACGAATCCTTTACTTTTTTAATTTTAAGGTAAAAAGCTTTGAATAGTAAAAGAAGACTCTTGCAATGCAACAGCCTTCCTAATCATATACTTATTCTTCTTTTTGTATTTCTTCTATAATTCGTTGAATTGCAGTTACCTCTTCCTCCAATTCATCCGCAATTTGTCCTATAGACTTTCTTTTTTTCAACTTCTTTTTAATCTGCTTTTTCAAAAGACTCCGTTCTCCAAGCTCAATTCCAGATTCTACTCCAGCCTCCACACCAGCTTCATACTCCGCTTTCCGTAATTTTTTCTCTTCAAATTCTTTATCATACTCATAGATGCTCACTTTGATCACCTCTGCCTTATTCTTCACCAAAAATTCTGCCAGAATTCCTTCCTTTATGCATTCATCTACCGCTCGCGTAACTGCCTCTTCCAGAGGAATATTCTGCGTCACATATTTTCTTACCCTCGCAACATATTTGGCATATTCCTTTAATGTTCTGCAGTGTTCCATCAGTTCTAGGTTATGACCATCATTTACATTCAACATAGTCACCCTTAATTCCAGATCCGGATCATCCGTCGGATTCTCATAAGCTGAAGATAATCGGAATTCATTATAATCTTCTACCTTTTTCGTTCCATTATAAAATACAATAAATCTTGGTGTCGGTATCTTTTGTATTACCGTGGAATATAAAGATTTCCGAACTACTAATCTTTGATATTCATCCGCAATATAGAATAAATTTCTAAGCGGAATATTCGAGTTATACGTCGACTGGTGCTCATACAAATATAAATTCATATCCATAATAAACGCCAGATCATTTTTCATTCCCATATAAATTGCATTTTCTAATGTGACAATCTGCAAATCTTCTACATTAGTATAATTCCGACCATTCACTGCATTATACAATAATAGCAGATTTTCTTTATCATGATACAACATTCGAAAAATCGTATCTTTGTATGGCCGTTTTGCCTTTAACTGACGGTTGCTTACCTGATACTTTTTGTTACGTCTCTTCTGACTTTTTCTTCTCGCCATATTTAATTCCTCCTATGTGCAGGAGGATATCTTACTTACACGTTCAGTCCTCTCCTGCTTTTTACAATTGATTGGTATAAAAAACATAGATTTCTGAAATGCAATTAGAATGTAGATAGTATATGATTCAATATACCTTAGATTTCTTTTGAAGTATGCTTTTATATAGATTAACATATAAATAAATATTATTCAATATATTTTCAAACAAATTTTGTTGCTGTTTATTACATGAAGCGGTCATTCCGTGGGTATCGCATGCTGTAATGATTCAACAGCGGAACCATAACTGCTGTGATAGCGGAAGTGTACAAAAAAAGCCGGAAAGTCAAGGCTTCCGCCACAACTTTTCGGCCATACACAGGTTACAATTCCGCTATTGAATTCAGTATCATGGACCGGGGTAAGCCACAATACAGTATTAAACAGCAAAAAAATTCAACTTCGTCTCATCAAACGTAATCTTCTGCCCTTTCCTTCTAAAATACTCCTCCACAACCTGATACATCTCCTCATACCGTCCCTCGCATGCACAGTTTCCTAACGGTTCGATCCAACAGGACTGTTTTCCACAGGCATCTCTCAAGTGAACCTTAAAATTCAGCCCTTTCTCCTCCAACAATCCGTTCACTTCAATCATCTCATCAAATGTAATATAATTCATATCCGCTATCTCCTCCAGTTCTTTCCACTATAGTATCCGGCTGCATTGAATATCGTTGCGAATACATTGATCATCTTGTTCGACGTATACACTGCATGATACCGGTTATATTTTCCCCAGTCTGCATTCGCCAGTGTCCATGTTCCGGATACAGCAGCAAGATAAATAACAGCACACAAAAATCCCACGATAAGTTCACCGGTTGCCATCAAGTGTCCATACTTCTGATTCAGCATCTGCGCTATCACTACTGCCATGATCAGGCTGGCAAACATACTGATCCAGAGTTTGTTCAGGATATAGCGGTTCAGCTTTGAGCCCATCCACAATATAATTGCAAGAATAAATGCCCCGCCATACAGGTAGATTACATACTGCTTCAATACCGCTGTATCACGACACACAATATATCCTCTTCCCATCACTGTTCCGATTGTAAAAAGTCCGACAGGCTGTACAACTGCCCCCAGAAGCAGCAATGTCAGATGCACTTTCATATTCGCCGAACATGTTCCTATGATCAGCAGACCTACCACAGCTGCAAGTGAAATCAGCCCGACATAAAGATGTGTTCCGATATAATCCTTCGGAAGCAGCCATATAGATATCACACTTAAAATCGTTCCTGCAATAAAAAAGCATGCAATCTCATTGTTCATCTCATCCCTGCTTAATTTTTTCTGTACAATATCCTCTTTCAAAAGGATTGCCAGACGTACCTGCCACTCTTCTTTTTCTTCCTCAATCTCAAGCTGATCGATCGATGTAATGTCAAGCTTACTTTTCAATGCTTTCTGGCAGGTCAGTTTCGTTTCCTTTAATGTACGTTCTTCTTTTTCGATCTCGTCCAGTCTGCGGGATAAAGCTTCCTGCAAGGTCAGTCTGTCTTCATAGATTTCTTTGATCTCCTGTACCGGAATACCGATCAGACGCAACTTTTTGATTTCCTGAAGTTGTTCTACATCTGCTTCTGAATACTCCCGGTAATTATTTTCCTGATTACGTGCCGGATGGATCAGTCCTTCTTCTTCATAAAATCTTATATTCGCCTTGGAAATGCCAACCTGTTTTTCTACATCTTTAATCTTCATAAAGTGACACCTTCTTTCCATTTTCCCAGTCTGCTTCTGTAATGATTTCTTTGCGGTGTTTTATCGTCTTGTACTTTACTTTTCCAAACAAACCTTTCTGCTCTTTACAATAAATGATATGAAGCGCCATATGAAATTTCTGGTTCTCATCTTCCAACTCGTGACTGTATTCCAGATGAGTCGCACTGTAACGAAGCAGAAGCACTTCACCGGCTCCCACCGGTACGTTCCCACCATCCACAGACATAACCTGAAATGTAATGGTTCCCGGTATTTCGATTTCTTTTAATTCAACCTGTTCTTTTATTACTGTCTGAAGCTCAGAAATGATTTTATTTCTTTCTTCACTTTTTTCCATACTGTCACCTTCCTTCATTCCGGATATCTACATCCTTCTCCCTCTTTGTTAAGATAATTATATTCCTTCAAGCCGCTTGAAGGTCAAGAGATTCACCATATTTTTCTTCCATTTTTTGCCTTTACTCGCATTCCCGCTCGATTTTTTTCTCTGCCAGCCGCTCTGTCTCTTCTATTGCTTCTTTATAGCCGGTCAGTGCCGCAAATGGTGCAAACTGAGCCGCCCGGTCTGCTATCGGCATCGAAGGATGCGTCTCCGATACATGATGCGGAAGGTTCAGAATATCTCCATACTTTTGCTGCACTTCGATCACCGATTTCTGTAATTTCCCCGAAACCTGTGTAACATTTTCTTTCGAAACATTTTCATTTCTCACGCTTTATGTCCTCCGATCTGCCGGTTCCGTTCCATCGCAGTTCCATCCTCCTGCAGATTCATTCCTTTTAAGATTGCATTCTTCCCATATTTTTTCTTGATATCCAGCATCGCCTTCTGCATCTTCTTTTCCCGTTCCAGCTTCTCATTCTTCTCTTCCTTTTCCTTCTTTGCAATTCCAAAATCTGTAAAAAGATTCATCTGTTCATACTGCTGTTCTTCCTGGACCTCTTTCTCACTGATCACATGATTCGCTGCCATCGTAATCCGGCGGATCAGAAGATCCGGATTCACAATTTCATGATACAGCTTTACACCTGCCTGTGTCATCAGCCTCGATGAAGAAGTATGCTTCTTCAGATTAGCGGTTCCGTGTGCATGTTTCGGCAGCTTCCTGCCGTACCAGTCTGTCGTGATCTCCCCTACATTTTTCTTCGTTCCTTGTTCCAGATTCTTGATGTCGTATCCGATCGTCAGAACGATCTGATCCGTTACGAGACGTTTATCTACCAGATCCAATGCCAGCTGGTCGATCATTTCCTTTACCACGATCTTCGTCTGCTCGAAATTATATGGACAATGCAGTACCTGTCCCGCACCCATACTGTTATTTTCGGGCTTATACGCCTTCACGTCTGCAATCGTGCATGGCTCCCATCCCCATGCATGGTCAATCAGAAGTTCTGCATTCACCCCAAATAGCCGGTACAGCAAATCTTCATTATAATATTCCCCCGGCTTACCAAGAGAACATCTTGCCACATCTCCCATGGTAAATAATCCGACTTCCGCAAGCTTCTTCGCATACCCCGGGCCCACACGCCAGAAATCCGTGATCGGCTGGTGCGCCCACAAAAGCTTCCTATAAGAAATTTCTGTAAGTTCTGCGATCCTCACCCCATTCTGATCCGGCTCGATATGCTTCGCCACAATATCCATGGCAACTTTACACAGGTACAGATTCGTTCCGATTCCGGCCGTTGCCGCAATCGACGTCTCCTGCTGGATCTCCCGAATAATCTTTCCAGCCAGCTCTCTTGCCGTCATCCGGTAAGTATTCAGGTAATCGGTCACATCCATAAATACCTCGTCAATGGAATAGACATGGATATCCTCCGGTGCAACGTATTTCAGATAAATGTTGTAGATCTCCGTACTGCATTTCATATATAATGCCATTCTCGGAACCGCCGTAATATAATCCAGTTCCAATTCCGGATGTAGTTTTATTTCTTCATTATCTACGGAAGCTCCTGCAAACTTCTTTCCGGGTGCCATGCAGATCCGTCTTTTATTCACTTCTTTTACCTTCTGCACGACCTCGAAGAGTCTGGCACGGCCCGGTATCCCGTAGGATTTCAAGGAAGGAGACACTGCCAGACAGATAGTCTTTTCCGTACGGCTTTTGTCCGCTACTACCAGATTGGTTGTCATCGGATCCAGTTCTCTTTCTCTGCATTCTACCGATGCGTAAAATGATTTCAAGTCGATTGCGATATAGCTTCTCTGTCCTTTGTCTGCCATGCCTGTTCGCCCCCTTCCTTTACTCACAAATTCATTCACAACGTTTTCTTTTCTCGTTTCGAATATATGTTCTCATTATACCAACATTCTGATTTTTCCACAATACAGAAGCAGTTACAAATTATTTTTCCAAAACTATTGACCTTCAAGTTACTTGACAGTTTATATTATAGACAAGAAAAGAGAAGAAACAAATATTGATAAGAATGCCGGCTATTCCCAAATTCTCTTAAAGAAAGGAGACATTAAAATGAAGAACGGAACAGAAAACAAAAAAGTTGTCTTTGATATTATTTTTAACTTAATATGCATGATATACATAATCTACAGTTGGATGTCACTTACAAATGTCGGAGTCGTAACTGCACTGACACATAATCATGGTGATGCCATGCTGCTGATCTTCGGTGCCGCAATTGTTCTGATCGTCTTTTTCATAATTGATATCATTTCTTTAATATCAGGGAAAAAGCAAAGGGGCTATTTGTTACCGGGGTATGTCGGAGTGTCCATTGGTGTAAAATGTATCGCAATACTATTCCTGGTTTTGGCATATGTATTTAATCTTAGAATCTAGAGACCTGCCACTGGCAGCTTCTTCCAAACACATGACGTATAAAATATGGCTGGCATATATTCTTTCAGGATATATGCCAGCCACATTTCAAAGTCCATTTACAAATATCTTATTTATAATCCATCACCAGAAACATCGGTTTGATTGCTACCACTTCGTCATACTCTTCTTTCTCGACGACTACACTGGAATTCAACGCCTTCAGATCTTTTTTCAAAACCTGCAATGCTTCCGGGATATTTCTCGCACGCCCCTCTTTCATAATTTCCTGCATTCTCTTTAGCACAATCGGATGTGCATAGTGAGCCGGTACCGGAAAATCCGGATACACTCTGATATACTCTTCCATCTGACTGATCGATTCCGTCAGCTTCTTCTCAATATAATTCTTATTATTCTTCGAAGTCGGAAGTACATTTGCTCCGGCAAATAAGAAGATTGCAGCCAGACCAAACAAAAGGAAATACATTCCAAATCCTGCACGGGTCGTCAATGCATAGATACCATAGACGAATGCCGCACCGCCCATCAGTACGATTGCAAGAGCGACCCATTTATACGCCGGATTGCTCCTGTCATAGGTACGTTTTTTCTTTGCCGACTGACTTAAGTCCATGTAGATATCCGATTGCTTTTTCAGATACTGTTCTGCCTGTTCCAGCTTTATGAGACATCTTTTTGTTTCTTCTGATACATTTCTTTTTCTTTGCTTTTCCGCCAGCCATCTTTCCTTCTCTGCCAGCTTTCTCTCAGCCTCAAGACTGTGTACCGGAATATCCGGATATTCTTCCTCTATGTATGCAAGAAATCTGTCCACATCTTCCTCATGCTTGAAATTACATTGTTTTTCTTTTCCGTCCTCGTATACGACCACAAGATAGGATAATGTACCGAATACTCCTTTTCCTGTAAATCCGCCTTTGCTCATGGCGATTCTTTTAAAGATCCTTTTTACAGAACCAATCGGTATGTAATACCTTCTGTCAATATAAAAGCTGCTAAGATACACTGCCTTTTTTCCAATGCCACAAGGTCCGATCTTCTTACATTCTTTTTTGTCTTTTACCAATTCTTCATCCGGAATCGATACATTACCCAGTCTTTGTGGTTTCATCTTTTCATCATCTCATTTCTGTCAATTCATTCTGCCTTTTTATGTATTCAAATTACACTGTCTTACAACTATGCTTTCATTGGTTTCTTTGTCGCATGGATAAAGATTCCAAGGAATACTGCTGCCAGGATAATTCCTACCGGATAAGCAACCTTCGTAGAAAGTCCCAGACACTCTTCTGCGCAGAAGAAATAGGTCATGGAAACTGCACTCATGAATGTTGCCGGTACCGCTGTGATCCAGTAATTCTTCTTCTCGCGGAACAGATACATACTTGCTGTCCACAGAACGATCATTGCAAGTGTCTGGTTTGTCCAGCTGAAGTATCTCCATACGATCGCATAATCCAGATGTCCGACAAATGCTCCGACTGCCAGAAGCGGAACACATAACATCAGACGTTTCTGCATCTTATCCTGATCAACTTTGAACCAGTCTGCCAGTACCAGACGGGCACTACGGAATGCCGTATCACCGGAAGTGATCGGGCATACGATAACTCCGATCATTGCAAGTGCAACACCAACACCGCCCATCGTCTTGATACACACATCATAGATAGCTGCTGACTGTCCATTTGCAAGAATATCATTCAGACCTGTACTCAGGCCACCTGTGATTTTATAAATAGAACATCCTGCTGCTGCCCAGATCAGTGCGATCACACCTTCTGCAACCATGGCACCATAGAATACGAAATGTCCTTGTTTCTCGGATTTCATACAACGTGCCATCAGTGGTGACTGTGTAGAATGGAATCCGGAAATAGCTCCACATGCTACGGTAATGAACATAAAGCTCCAGATCGGCTTTCCTGCCGGATGCATGTTAGTGAAATGCGTCCATATCTCAGGAATCGTATAATTCGGATTCGTGAAAATACCAACGATAACACCGACTGCCATAACGATCAGGCAGATACCAAACAATGGATAGATACGTCCAATGATCTTATCAATTGAAATAAATGTTGCAACAAAGTAATATGCAAGGATGATCCAAAGCCATACTTCCGGATTAGCCAGAACTCCTGTCACACCTTTATTTCCCAGTAATGTAACGATCAATCCTGCCGGTCCTACTGCAAATACGGTACCAACCATGACCAAAAGCACAACGCTGAATACACGCATGACATTCTTCATCACATTTCCAAGATAGATTCCGCACACTTCAGAAATCGATGCTCCGTCATTTCTTTCAGAAAGCATACCTGAAAAATAATCATGTACTCCTCCTGCAAAGATCGTACCGAATGTAATCCACAGGAATACAACCGGTCCCCATAAAGCACCCTGCATAGCTCCGAAAATCGGTCCAAGACCTGCAATATTCAAAAGCTGTACCAGGAACAACTTCCACTGCGGCATTACTACATAATCCACACCGTCATTGATCCGGACCGCCGGTGTCTCTCTGTCATCTGGTGCAAAAGTGTTCTCAACCACTTTACCATAGACAAAATACCCTCCTATAAGTAACGCTAAGCAAATAATAAAACTAATCATGACAACACCTCCAATGTCTTTTATTTCTTAATATTTCCTTAACCTACCTCCATTATAGGATTATGTGTATTTTTTTCAAGTGTTTTTCGAAAATTCTTGTATTTTTTATATATTTTGCACAACCACTGTTCTCTATCTTTTTACTTTTACTCCGATCTTTAATGCATTTACATTTCTTACAATGCTATCATCTCAGGGACTGCATGCCTTAAGTCCAATACAGAAAACTCAAAAGGAAAATGCCGGCACCCCAAGATACCGGCATTTTCCCACTCATAGGAATCAATCATTTAGTTTTAGTTGCTTCATATTATAATGGCGATTCAATTAACATACAGTTCTGATATCTGTGTATTCATAGCAGTCAAAGCTGTCTGCTACGTTCTTGCATGTTAATTTTCCATCGTATGTATTTACAGCTGAATAGATAACTTCGTTATCTTTGCATGCCTGCTCAAGTCCTTTTCCTGCAATCTGCAGTCCATAAGACAGTGTAGCATTTGTCAGTGCGATTGTAGATGTTCTTGGAACTGCTCCAGGCATATTTCCTACGCAGTAGTGAACAACACCATCTTCAATGAAGATCGGATCATCGTGGTATGTAACTTTTGTTGTCTCACCACATCCGCCCTGATCAACAGCTACGTCTACAAATACAGCACCTGGTTTCATCTCTTTGAGATATTTTTTCTTGAAGATCTTAGGAGCTGATTTTCCCGGAATCAGAACACATCCGATTACGAGGTCTGCTTCTTTTACAGCTTTTTCGATATTTGCATCATTAGAAACAAGTGTCTGGATACGTGCTCCGAAGATATCATCCAGATAAGCAAGTCTCTGAAGGTTGATGTCCATGATTGTTACATTAGCGCCCATTCCTACAGCGATCTTACAAGCGTTTGTTCCTACAGATCCGCCTCCGAGGATTACGATGTTAGCCTTTGGTGTTCCAGGAACTCCTGCTAAGAGAACTCCTTCTCCTCCAAATCTCTTCTCAAGATATTTTGCACCTTCCTGAATACTCAGACGTCCTGCGATCTGGCTCATTGGAGCAAGCAGAGGAATACTTCCGTTTCTTTCGATCAGTGTCTCATAAGCAACACCTTTTACCTTTGCTCCGAGAAGAGCATCTGTCTGCGGCTTGTCTGCTGCAAGGTGAAGATATGTATAAAGGATCAGTCCTTCATGGAATAATGGATATTCTTCCGGAAGCGGCTCTTTTACTTTAATCATCATCTCTACAGTATCCCATACTTCTTTTGCTGTATCAATCATCTTAGCCCCAGCTGCCACATATTCGGCATCTAAGAATCCTGATCCTTCTCCGGCACCTTTTTCGATATAAACATCGTGTCCTGCGTTCACATAGCTCTTAACATTGTCAGGTGTCATACCTACACGGAACTCGTTGTTTTTAATCTCTTTTACACATCCTACTTTCATTTTGAAAAACCTCCTAAAAAATTTTAATCCGTTTGTTTTTTGAAGTGAAGATTATTTTTCTTCTTGTTATTTTGTTGAAGAATATTCTTCATTTCTGTCTGAATTCATATTATCACACTCAAGTTGTTAATGCAATAAAAGTTATTTTTTTCACTAGTAAGTTATTTTTTTGTCTTTCTAATTCTTTTTCTCTTGTTTTGCAAAGTAATCTTTTACCAGTTTTGCCACTGTTCCTGACAACAGGAATAATGCGATCAAGTTAGGGATAGACATCAGACCATTACAGGTATCTGCAATTCCCCAGATGATACCAAGATCCACTGTTGCACCAAGGATTGCGACCAGCGCATACACGATCATAAATGGTTTCACAACCTTTGTTGTAAATACAAACTCGACACATCTTGCTCCGTAAAGTCCCCATCCAAGAATCGTTGAGAATGCGAAACAGCACATTGCAATTGCAGTAAAGATCGTCACCCAGCTTCCATACGTTGTTACGAATCCTGAGATGGTAAGCTCCGCACCTGCTGCCACGCCGTACTGGATTCCTTCGCCGCCACAAAGGATAACCAGTGCTGTCAGTGTACAGATCACGATTGTATCTGCAAATACTTCAAAGATACCAAACATCCCCTGTTTTACAGGCTCATCTGTATCTGCACATGCATGTGCGATCGATCCGGTACCGATTCCGGCTTCATTTGAGAAGATACCTCTGGAAACACCACGTCTCATAGTCATAAACATGCTTCCAACCACACCGCCGGTAAATGCTGACGGATTAAATGCTCCTACAAAGATCATCTCAAATACATGTGGAACTCTATCTGCATTCAGTACAACTACTCCGATTGCAAGGATGATATAGAATACTGCCATGAATGGAACCAGCTTCTCTGTTACGGTACCGATACGTTTTACTCCGCCAAGTAAAACAACCGCTACCAGTGCTGCAATCACAATTCCGATCACCAGATTCACCATACTTATCTGTGCGTCATCAATCACATTGTAGCTTATAAGTGCTGAATCGATGGATGTCGTAATGGTATTTACCTGTGTTGCATTTCCTGTTCCGAGTACTGTCAAACTTCCAAGGATCGCATAGACCGAAGCCATCCAGTACCATTTCTTGCCAAGACCGTTCTTGATATAATACATCGGGCCCCCAACATAATCTCCCTCTGCATTCTTCTCTCTGTAATGAACCGCAAGTGTAACTTCTGAGAACTTCGTACACATTCCAAGCAATGCGGACACCCACATCCAGAACACTGCTCCCGCTCCTCCGATTGCAATCGCACCAGCAACTCCGGCAATATTTCCCGTTCCTACCGTTGCCGCAAGCGCCGTACATACTGCCTGGAATGGAGTGATACTACCTTCCTTCGCTTCTGACTTTGTGAAGATACGTCCGATAGAATTCTTAAGGGCATACCCAAATTTTCGGAACTGTATAAATCCTGTACGAGCTGAAAGCACAAGCCCTACACCGATGATACAGACCATTGCCGGAACCCCCCAGACGAAATTGTTAACGACTGCATTCACGTTTTCAATTGTTTGTAACATTTCTTTTCCTCTCTTTCGTCGTTCGTTGGTTTGATAATACCATACCTTTTTTCTTTTGTACATAATTATTTTTGCACTTTATCTATATATGTCATTATTTTCACACATGTTTTTGTGTAATATGCACATAGTTTTCTTCTTTTTTTACGATTTTCATTCAAAAAGATTGGAGTATGCTTCATTTGTGTGACATATAAATAACGAGAAAAATCATCATTGTCTATAAGTTTTTTCTTCTTTTTCCTATTTCCACACGCTTTTTTTCTTTTTCCATGCTCTCCGTCTTGCAACTTTCCCAGATTCATGCTTTAATCTAATTATCAATATCACTTTCGGAGGAACTATATTATGAAAGATATGAAGGAATTACTCCATTCTGCACATCTTACCAAGACGCAGAGGATCATTGCGGAATATGTTCTGGATAATGCTTCGGAAGCCTGTTTTATGACATCTACGGAGATTGCTTTAAAGCTCGGGGTGAGTGAGTCTTCCGTAATCCGTTTCAGCCGTACGATCGGATTTGACGGCTTTATGGATTTTCAGAAGGCACTGCGGAAAGATTATCAGGACAAAGTACTCAGCATTTCCAGCAGTATCACGATCCCATCCCAGCGGATTGCAAAGCAGGCAAAATTAGACAACTCTTCTGATTACATCAACCGGCATTTTAAGAATGCTGCTCATAACCTTGAAGAGATATTTATCCAAAACTCCATTGAGACCTTTGAGAAGGCTGCGGATCTTATCGTTTCCAGTAAGCACAAGTACATTGCTGCAACGAGAGGAAATATCTGTCTTGCAGATTTCTTCCTCCTGTATTTAAAACAGATGGTCCCGCATGTAACCATGACAACCACAACTTCCATGAGCCCGATTGATCATATGTGCAATATCTCGCAGACCGACTGTCTGGTATTATTTAGTTTTCCAAGATATTCTTCTCAGGACGAAGTGACCGCCGAGATGGCACGCGATGCCGGAGCTTCAATCATCGTGATCACCGATAAGCCGAGTTCCCTGCTTGCACAATATGCCGATATTCTTCTCACAGTCCCGGTAGACAGTAATACATTTTTCAACTCTATGATCGGTCCGCAGTTCGTAACAGAGTCTTTGCTGGAAATCATCAGCCATAAGGCCAAAGGAATTGAAAAAAGACTTAATACGATTGACAAATATCTGAATAAACTCGGAAATTATTAACAAAGAAAACCTGCCGCAGATTTTCTCACAAGTCTCATCAACGATTATGACTTGTCGGAAATCTGTGACAGGTTTTCTCTCTCTTCTATCTGCGCTGTCAGGATTTTTACCAGTCTGCGCTGTTTTGCATATAATTTGATCATGTTAAATACCCGTTGATATACAATCCGCATATCAAACGGACGCCTGATATAATCCACGGCACCGGCTTCGTAAGCTCTCCAGATATATTCTTCCGAATCCTCTCCTGATATTACAATTACCGGAATGTCGTCTATCCACTGTTCTTGATTCATATATTCCAGTACTGCAAATCCATCCATCTTTGGCATCACAATATCCAGAAGTATCAATGCTATATCATTTCCATATTTCTCCAGCTTCTCCACACATTCGTTCCCGTTTTCCGCTTCTATGATCTGGTACTTGTCCTGCAATATTTCTACCAGAAGTTCTCTGTTGATCTTAGAATCATCTACAATAAGAATCAGCGGTCTTAGAATATCCGTATGCTCAACATGATCCTCCTCCGCTATTTTCTGATCCATTTCCTCTACCATTGCAGTATCTTTATACATTTTAGCAAGGTACATCTGTTTATCCGCTCTTTGGACAGCCTCTTCCACTGTCTCTTCTGTCGCTGACACACCTCCGATGCTGACCGATAACTTAATCCGATTATATCCCGGTACACTCGTTTCAGCAATTTTTTTCTTAATCTTATTCAGCTTCTGCACAAAGTTCTCATTGTCAATCTCCGGCAGTATAAGCAGAAATTCATCCCCTCCGTACCTGATCAGTTTATCTGTCTTTCTGATATATTGCCGTATTACTTCCACCACTGTAATCAGTGCCATATCCCCTGCGTGATGACCATGCATATCATTATATAACTTAAAATCATCTACATCAAGAATCGCAACCCCTGCTTTTCCCTTTACATGCTTAATCTCATCTTCATAGTATCTCCGATTATAAGCCCCTGTCAGCGCATCCCTGTAAAGCTTGTCATTATAAACAGAAAGCTTCTGGACCATCTTCCCATATCCAACCGCATCAATCAGTGTGTCTTCATCCAGCTTCTTCAACATCTCCATTACATACGGTTTTCCATCAATCTCCACATATCTTGAAAATACCTGAAAAATATCCGAATCCAGAAATTCCAGCTTTGCTGCCTGTTTCTTTTCTCTCAGCGATTTCATAGATATGCAATTCTCACACGGCTTTGCCTTATTCCAGAATGAATAGCACTGACACATCTCCATTGCATCTGCATCCGGACTGTGTTCTGCTCTCTTCTCCAGCATCTCACCATCAACCAGACGTACAATTGAGAACACTTCTCTCAGGCACTCCATCTTCTGTTCTGCCTGCTCCATTGTCATACAGTCCTTCTTATCCGTCATCGCACACCTCATTCTTTCTGTCCTTTCCTGCTACTTTTTTCTCCAAACATACTGTCTATATTTTAACATATAATCTATGATTTTTGAAGATGGGATCCATATGTACTCATTCTTCTTTTCTTCCGCCAGAAATAGTACGGGATCAGACAAAGTAATGTTGCCCCCCATGCCATCGGATAACTGATCAGCAGGATCTCCACCTTATGATGCATCTTCGTAAGGATTATGATCCACGGAAGCCTTACAAAGAACAGACCTCCGAATGTAAATATAGTCGGCCAGAGGACATCTCCCAGACCACGCAGTCCTCCGGACAGATTCTCAAGCAGCACACTCAACAGATAACTCGGAATCAGGAAACGTAACATATATACTCCTATCCCGATGACCTTTGGATCTGTCGTGAACATATGGTATAACGGTTCGCAGAATGCAAACAGGACTATAATAATAGCTCCTGTAAATATATAAGAGATCACCACATTTACCCGGATACTTTTATATACCCTGTCCATCTTTCCTGCCCCGTAGTTCTGTCCGGCGAATGTGGTCACTGCCGCACCAAGCGCACTCGATACTGTCCAGAAGATCATATCAAGCTTTCCGTAAGCTGCCCATCCTGCAGCGGTATCTGTACCAAAACTGTTGACGGATGCCTGGATCACTACATTCGTCACACCGTAGGCACATGCCTGGAGTGCCCCCGGAACACCGATTTTCAATTCTTTCCGCAATACTCCGGCATCCATCCGGAGTTCCCGGAACTTTAATTTCATAGCATCATATGCCCTGGTCAGCGACCAGGTAACCAGAACCGCACTGACACATTGTGAAATAACCGTTGCGAGTGCTGCTCCCGCAATTCCCATCTTCATTCCTACCACCATGATAATGTCCAGTATGATATTCATCACACAGCAGATCAGCAGATAGAGAAGCGGTCTTCTGGAATCTCCGACCGCCCTCATGATTGCCGATCCCATATTGTAGACCAGCGTAAACAGAATTCCCATAAAGTAAATTCTGAGATAAGTTATGGAATCTGCCATCATATCCTGTGGTGTATTCATGATTTTAAGCAGCCATGGTGTCAATACTGTACCGGTCAGTGATACGATCAGACTGATCACGACAGAGAACAGATATGCCGTATGTACCCCCACATGCAGACTCTTCCTGTCCTTTGCACCATAATATTGTGCGATAATAACTGCTGCCCCGTTCGCCAGCCCATTAAAGAATGTAACAACAATTGTTGATAAGACGGCTGCCGGTCCTCCGACACTGGCAAGTGCCGCTTTTCCCACGAAGCGTCCTACAATGATCGTATCCACAGTTGTATATAACTGCTGGATCAACGTTCCAAGCATGATCGGGAAAAAGAAGATCAACAGTTGTTTCCAGATAACGCCTTCCGTGATCGCATTTTTTTCAATCGTTTTTTTCCCCACTTTTTTGTCCCTCTCCTGCATTTTCCACATTTTTTGTTTTTTCCCTATGTAATTTCCCCTTTAGTGAACTACCCATTGTCTTAAGCCAATGGGCTTCCTGCTTCATCGACCTCGTAACCTACTATCTCCACAGGCGTTAATTTGGGCAGTCCCTGCCCTATATATTTCTTTATGCTATTTGTCTTAATCCTTCTGTCAGTATATTTTTCGCAGCATTGATATCCCTGTCATGTTCTGCTCCGCATTTCGGACATATCCATGTCCTCACTGACAAATCTTTTGTATCTGGATTCTGATACCCACAAACAGAACATAATTGACTACTAGCATAAAATGTATCTATTTTGATGTATTTCCTGCCATTCCATTTTGCCTTATACTCTAACTGTCTTGTCAGCTCATACCATGATACATCACTTATGGCTTTTGCCAGATGATGATTTTTTACCATGTTTTTTATCTGTAAATTCTCTGAAACTATCACTTGGTTTTCGCTGATAATCTCATGTGAAACTTTATGTAGATAATCTTTTCTTATATTCCTTATTTTCTCATGGCATAATGCTATCTTTTTCTTTGTTTTATAATAGTTCTTACTTCTCTTTCCTTTATGTGACAGTTGCCTTTGCAGCTTTACAAGCTGTTTCTCGTATTTTTTTATGATTTTTAGACTCTCATATACCTTCCCATCGGAAGTAATACATAAATCTTTAATTCCTAAATCGATTCCTATGTTATGATTTGTATGTGCCAGTTCCTTATGCTCCGTTTTTACAAGTATGGACACATAGTATTTTCCACTGGAAATCTGCGAAATGGTCGCTGACTTAATCTGCCCACTATATTCCCTGTGTAACCTTGCTTTTACCGCTTTTAATTTTGGCAATTTTATCTTCCCTGTCTCAAAATCTACCGCAATATTTCCATTTGTGAAGTTTGTTGTGTATGATTTATGGTTATCGTGTTTGCTCTTGAATTTCGGATATCCTGCATGCTCCTTAAAGAATTTTTGATATGAAGCGTCCATGTTATAGATTGCGTTGGTCAGAGCAAATTTATCTATTTCTTTTAACCATTCATAGTCTTTCTTTAATTCTCTGTTACAATAATTATTACAATCCGTTTTACTAACTGACTTTTTCTCTTTCTCGTATATTTCTTTCCGATATGCCAATGTCTGATTGTAAACAAAACGGCAACAGCCAAATGTTTTTGCAATCTGAATTCTTTGTTCGCTATTAGGATATATCCTGTATTTATATGCTTTTAACACCCACTGTCGCCACCTTCCTACCCTTGATTTTCTATATATTTTCTCAACATCTCTTCTGAAACATTTCCTACACTGCAGACAAAATATCCGTCCGTTCAAAAAGTATGTTCTTTCCAGAAATGTTTTCGCAGATAATCCGGATATCTTTTCCAAATATGATATGTTGTATAATTCTTCATCAGATTTACTATTTTACTGATAGACATTGTTGGTTCTGTTTCTATCATGTAATGAATATGATCTTTATCTGTCTCCATATATCTGATAATGACTTTATGCTTTTGACATATCTCATAAGAAAACTGCTTTATATCATCTGATATTTGTTTTGACATCAGCAATTTCTTTCTATACTCTTGCATACGGAAATAATATGATACTGTAACAAATATTTGTGTCTGTTTTTTGATTTCCACGTTCCCATAACGCAAGTGTAGCACAAACCTCCGCTTCCGGCTACCTTACCCCACCGTCTAAAGCCAGTGGGATTGCGGTAGCCCGATTTCAAATGAGTGACATTCCCACTTTCATCACTCCGGCCAAGACCATCACCCATATTGGATTCATTTTTACTTTTCGAAGGAATATCATACAAACCACAAAAATCACTACCAGACTCCACTTCGTCCCCGCAAGTGCGATCTGATCCCTGCTTCCCCAGAATGCCGTGATCAGGATTGCGATCCCTGCTGATGCGATCATCGCCACAACGGCAGGTCTTAAAGACCCCAGCACGCCTTGAAGTACCTCCATACTGCGATATTTTAAATAGAGTTTTGCAATGACAGTTACGATGATACATGAAGGCAGAATGCATCCAAATGTTGCCGCCAGCGCACCCGGTATTCCCGCAATCTTGATTCCGACAAAGGTTGCCGAATTCACTGCGATCGGTCCCGGTGTCATCTGGGAGATTGTAATAAGATCCGTAAATTCCGACATACTAAGCCAATGATGTCCCGTCACAACCTGTCCCTGTATCAAAGGCATCGCCGCATAACCGCCGCCAAAGCTGAACATCCCAACCTGTAAAAAACTAAAAAAAAGCTGCAGATATATCATTTGCCTGCTCCTTTCCTGTTCATACATGTGCGTAAAACACCCAGCGATCCACATATGATCACGATATACACAACATTTACCTCAAATACACAGGACGCCACAAATGCCCCTGCCATGATCAGCAGTGAGATTCCGTCCTTTTCCTTTACTACACCTGCTCCCATCTCATACGTCACCGATGCAATCACCGCTCCGACTCCCGCCTGCATGCCTTCCAGCATCTGGCTTACCAGTTCATTACTACGAAATGTATTATAACAGACCGAAAGTAACGATATAATAACAAATGGCGGAATAATTGTTCCAATGATCGATATCAGTACACCGGTAATTCCCGCAAGCTTATATCCTACGACAATCGCTCCGTTTATCGCAATCGCCCCGGGTGAAGACTGTGCGATTGCAACCAGATCCAGCATTTCTTTCTCTTCGATCCAGTGAAGCTCATCTACGAATTTCTTCTTCATCAAACTCACGATCACGTAGCCACCGCCGAATGTAAATGCGCTTAAATATAATGTTGAAATGAATATCTTCCATAAGACTTTTTTTCTGCTGTTCATATTCGATTTCCTTTTTCTCCTGTGATTTCAACTCTAATGTAACACATGTCATAACTGATCTTTTTTGCTACTCTTCCTTATTACCTTTATGTGTTGTAATGATCAATGATATTAATTCAATAGTTGAACCTATACTACAGGTGACACCAATGAGCATAATAAAACTAAAATAATGATTTATATACACATATCCAGATACCAGCATCGTTATAATACTACAAAATAATAGCCATATATATTTTTTCATTAATTGTTTATAACTCATAACCATTCCCTCCTATAATGTCAAGCCCTAAATCCTTGTACTTCGCCAGTTTCTTCACTTCTGCCATCTTCTCTGTGTAGGCTGTAATCTCCTCTTCTGTGATGTTATCGGAAGAAGCAAATTGCTGGCGGATGCTTTCATTGAAATCTTCTTCGACCTGTTTCTTCGCATCCTCTTCTGAGATTTCCATCAGATTCGCATAATCTGCGTACTCTCTATAATACTCTGCATCAAGAGAAGATTGGATATAGGATTGGGCATCGAAATCGGATTGCTTGGAACAAGCACTAAAACCAACGCATAACATTGCTGTTCCGAAAATTGCTACATATTTTTGTAATCTTTTCATCCTATCATCCCCATGCTTTTACTTTACGAAAAAATCAACAAATTTTTCAGCTTTTGCTGGCAGTTTAAATTTATATTCTTTCCTGTCATAATTAAAAGAAAACTTTCCACCAAACAATCCAGCCTTTCCTCGGATATTTTTCATATCGGGAATATGAATCTTTGCCAGTTGTTCGCCATAAGAATTATCAATATTAGCATGATGAACATATAATGTATCTTTGCATATACTCAACAGCACCAAGCCTTTAATCCTACCGCAAATTCCTTCTAGAAGATATTTTTTTGATGCATAAATATATAATTATTTTTTTTGTAATTGTGTCTCTATTATTTTTAAATTCACAATTTTCACCTCAAATTTTTCTATACCTATTTTAGCTCTAATTTTTCTTCAAAATAAGTGAACAACGAAGCATATTGTCGTCTAGGTCCTTTTTTGCCAAACCTTTTTTTTATGATTTCATATCCTTCATTAAAATCTTTTTTTAATGCACACGCACATGCAAAATAAACATATTGTCTGTCATCTTTAATTATACGTTTATCATCATTTCGATACGCATCTAAATAACCATCAATATTATTTATGTCATTTAGCAAAGGAATCGAATACTCAACCAAAAAATTTCTTATCTTTTTGCCTATAGTTATGTTATCTTTCTCATTATATAATATCCAATCCTCAGAATCATGATATACTTGAATTGGCTGTCGTAATATTTTGTTTTTTAATCCTGATGTTATAATTGTATCACCCAAAATTTCTTTTGCCAAATCTTGGATATCTGGATAATATACCGATAATTGTGGATATATATGTGCTAATGCATGGTTATAATACGAAGGATGCAAAAAATACATAATTTCTATTTTTTGAATGCTTCCTTCACACTTTCGAGAATATATTAAAGAATTGTTTCTTCTTTTAAATCCATTCATTTGCAGCACTTCATCTAATTGTGATTCTGCCATATTTAAAATCGTATTTTTTACATCCTTATCCATAAACTATCTCCTATTGTTATGCTATGCGTAATTGTAATACCTTCACTCTGCCCTACACCTATTGCTGGATTACTCTTACTAATTCGGTTGTCAAATTCCCGTTGAGCTTTCGTCTTCTGAGCTTTTCCTGATTTCACTTCTAACCCTATATATTTCTCATCCGGGGTAATTGCTGCACCATCATATACTCTAACCTGTCCAGTATTGTCTTTTGTATAAATTCTACCTTCCCTCACTCCCCATCCATCTTTCTTACTTATTGCATCCCAAACTTTTTCTTCTGCTTGTCCACCTGCCCTTTCACTTCCTTTAGGACTTGCAAATTTCCCGTCTGGTGTTCTCCATCCATTATTCCATTTTACTTCTGAACTTGCTTCTTGTTTTTTAGATGCAAAAATTGCAAATTCATTGGCATTTGTTTATTTTCAGATACATTAGATTCTACATTTTTTACAAAATTAGAATCCTTGGTTGTCTTTTTCCAATCATCTGTGATTCCTTTTCCAGATAAAAGCATCCCCGTCCCAAAATCTTTTGCGACTGTTCCTACTGATACATCTCTACCATGCGCTAAATCCTCAACTGTTCCGATTGCCGTATCTGCCGCATTTTCAATTGCACTCTTTGCTAATGGATTTTTCAGTGCTGATGAAGCAGTACTACTTGCCAAAGAACCTGTCGCTGCTCCAACACCACCTGACACTGCACCGCCAATCGTTCCCCATAAGAATCCATCGGCTACACCACTTATAAATCCTTCTCCGTTAGCTGCACTTGAAATACCACCAAGAACTGCTCCGGTTCCTCCACCGATTAAGGCACCACTTAATGCACCTCCGGCAATCACCGCTGCTGCTCCACCTGTAAGAACAGTTGCTGTCGCAAGACCTCCAAGGATTACTCCACCTGCAACAACCTTTTTCACTGCATTCCAATCTACTTTTCCCAAAAGAGAGGAAATACGGTTATTGGTTGTACACATTTCTTTATGAATTATTGCACGAATCTCGCTGGTTCGTTCGGCTGCATAGGATTTAAACGAGCTATAGACTTTCTTCGCTCCATTTCCCACATAACTGAAACCGCCTCGTATTCCACCATTGCTTACCGCTTTCACAAATCCAGATCCGGCAGATGCTACTTTCTGATAAGTCTGTTTTGCTTTTTGCTTGACGGTGTTTTTCGCCTGTTGGATTACCTGCTTTGGATGGGACACTGCATTCTGCACCCATTTAGCAGCCGCTTTTACTCCACTGACAACTGTTTTTGCGACACTCTTCACAGCTTTTGTAACCGTTTTTACTGCTTTCTTCGCTGCACTCTTAATCCTGCTCCACAGGGAATGTCCTGTCGGATCACTGTAATTCAGCGGATTATTGGTCGTATAATCGTAGCGGTTTCTGGTCAGTGGATTTTCTGTTGTTCCAAGGTCACTATCTTCAGTTGTAAAGATTCCGTTCTCTGCGTTATAGTATCTTGCCCGCAGATACTGAAGTCCTGTTTTTACATTTGTGGACTCCCCATTGTAACCGTAATAATTGACACCGTCTGCTGTTCCTGATGTAAGGTTACCGTATGTATCATACTGATAACTGTTCGTCAGATTAGCTGTTTCGGTCAGGATTCCGGTCACGCTGTTTCTTCCGTCATATAAATAATAACTGCTTTCTGTGGATTTATCAACGCTTATACGTTCTCCGATTCCACTTTCTCCATAAGTATAAGCCTGACGGATTTTCTCGTCTGCTCCATACTCTGCGAGGACTTCTGTATTCTCACGATTGATATCGTTGATATACTCTGTCAGTGTGTATCCTTTGGCATTGGAACCGCCTTTTACCAAAGATGCAAGCTACTCTTTCGGGCTGTCCCCATCTTTGGTACGCTGGTTCTCCGGGATCAGGACTTCATCGCCATAGCAGTCTTCCCATTTATAGGTGTTATCCAGTTCGAATACCCGGTTGTTCCGAATATAATATCGGAGATTCCCCAAGTCATAAGATCTTATTTACAGCCTGTACAACTTTTTCATAGGATTCCTCTGGCACTGCTTATATCGTCTTAACGTCTTAATAGGGTCTGACCCTTTCAGTCTTTTAATCAATATCCAGTTATAGATGTTGACTATAGCAGTTTAAAATAAGACACGCTTTGCCGGTATCATAAATATTTTTTATCAACATTTCCTGATTCTATTATATGCATACCGACTTATATAAGTTATGAATCTTCAGAAAGTAGAAAACAGCCGACACTTTGCATTCTTCGCAAAGTGTCGGCTGTTTTCTACCTTCTGATATCCACAACTCCTGCTTCCAGCATACCTTCGTTAAAATCATAGGCACCGCCTTCGCCGTCCAGATTCAGGTACATATCCGCCAGATTATCTTCATTGACGATCCATGCCATGTTGACTTGAATGCTCTCGCCCGGTTTCAGAGACGAAATATAATTACCGCCATTCCCATAATCTTCTCGCACACTACTGTAGGTCATTTCTGCAGTATGCGCCACGCCGTCCCAACTCACACGGTCATATCCGTTACCGGACTGTTCCATTGCATTATAAATATGGTATTCCCCGTTTTCATGATGAATCAATGCCAGATTTCCGATATACAACATGTGCTTGATTTCCTGATCTGAATTATTTGTATATGTGACTGTTGCATAAACAAGTTTCTGATTTACATTTTCTGTCTTTACGACCTGATCTACTGTATTGACACCATCGCCGGATTTGATACAAGAAACTTTATTCTTTACAAGTTTTCCGTTGGAATCGATTACATTTTTCCATTCTTCCGGTAAGTCTGCACCGTTAAGCAACTTCAGATCATCCGCTGTCTGAACCGAATCTACGTGAGCAGAAATTTTATCATTTACGATATTGTTTCCGTCTTTATCTTCTCCTGATGCAGATAATGTAAAATCTTCGCCAATCTTGTACACCTTTAATTTATCCTCAGACACAGACGTTACCATTTCATCGCCGGTCTCAACGTTCGGGTTGACCTCATCGCTCCAGGTATACATCTTCGCTGTTTCCATCATCTTGTCATTTTCTGTAATCTCAAGATTTTCTGCTACTTTCACAGCATCATCTTTCGATACATCATCTCCGATATAGATTGTGATCACACGGTATTTATCCGGGCAAAAGAGATAGATTCTTTGGTCAAATGTACCTTTTTCAGTCTTTAAATTATTATATTTCAGATATACACCTTCGTATTTGCCAAATGTTCTCTCCTCGGACTCGACAACATTTTTATTTTCCAGTGCCTGATTCAGATCATCATTGTCCAAAAGTACGGACGCAAAACTAAATCCTCCCATACGTTTGCTTTGCGGATATTCCAGATGTGACTCGTCTACCCATTTCATGCCATCCGGAATATATCCGGTCTTGAAATCAATATCGTGAATCTGCGCCGGAAGATCTGCTAATTTATTTTCTGATGTTATCCCCGTCTTCACACTGTAATCGCCCTGTTTTTCCACATACATGCGGTACATTTTCACACCCGCATAAGCTGCTGTGGAAGTTGCCAGCACGCAGACCATTGCTGCCGCTGCCACTCTTGCACCGTTCCATTTCTTCCTTTTCTTCGGAATCTGTATAATTGTAGTTCCCTGAAGCTGTCTGTCTACTTCATTTTGTATCATTACATGGATAAACTCCGGAGTCTCCGGAATATTGTTTTTCATATCTTCAAACCTCATATCGCCGCCTCACTTTCTCGCAGATTGCATCTAAGTTTTCCTCTTGCCCTGGCAAGTCGTTTCTGTACTGCACCTTCTGTAATATCCAGAATCTGTGCGATTTCCCGGATATTAAAATCCTCAATATAATACAAAATTACCGGAAGTCGCAATTCTTCTTTTAATTCATTGATTGCCTGGTACAATTCACTGTAATCAGCCTTTTCCTTTGTCATCATTATTTTTTCTGCCTTCGTCTGCTCATCCATCACATCCAACGAAGTCAGTTTACTGGATTTTCGCAAAATGGTATAACATTCATTGATCAGGATCCGAATCAGCCATGTTTTTGCATATTTGTCATTTTTCAATGTTTGAATCTTGGAAAATGCCTTTACAATCGTATCTTGAATGGCATCAGCACAGTCCTGATCACTGTATAAGATTGTCTTGGCTGTAGAATATAACTGCCTCTCGCAGTCGAGAATCAGTACTCCCAATTGCTCTTTTGTCACTTTAACACCACCTTTATATCGGCCGATTTATTTTTCTTACATAGATTAGACGCATATAGATAAAAAATATCCCGAAAAATATGAAAAAAAAGCTGCCCTGTATCGTAAATATTGTAAGCACTTAAATTTTAGACATGGATATAAAAATCCCCGGCTGCATTTTTGCGGCCGGAGTACCTTGACAATTCACATATGATTGATTATTGATTTGAGTCGTTTACACGACGTTCGATTTCGGCTTTGACATCTTTGTTCCATATTTGCAAATAATATGATTGCCAAACTCAGCGTTAATATTCCAGATATAATTTTCTTCATAGCTGGTCTCCTCAAATGCTATGAAATCCTCCTGAACTAATGGAATAGTTAAAAGCGAGAACGAAAAGATTATGCACTATCATAAAAACATAAATAATAGATGCAATTATAGAAAATTCACAGCCATTTTTTGCAAAACATATTACACTATTTACTAAATTAAAAATTAAAAATATCGTAAATAGAAGGGTAAATGTAAAATTGCAAATACAATAATAATCTGCAATTGCGTAAATTCCTGTAGAAATAAACAATACAATGTAAATGTATTTTTTTCCCATATTCCATCTCCTTTCTTTTATTGTTTCAAATATAAACGCCTAAACATTTATTGTTAAGCAATATTAATTATTTTCACCTTCTCTCCTGATTTACATATAGCTATTATGTACTTTTTTTCTTAATAGGGTCTGACCACTTCAGTGAATATTCATATATACTCAGTAATACTAATCCTTTGACACTTCCGATGAAACCGCCTATTTCGTTAATAATTGATGCATAAATATAATACTTTTTTCATCTAAATATTTATCAGTATATAATTGTTTTTCTATTTCTTTTAAATTCATTGTCATTTTCTCTGTATTTCATTTAAAAATAAAATGGTCTTTCTGGCAATTTCTCAATTTTATATTTTGCAATTTTTTTTCTATAATTGTCTTCTAATATTTCATGATTGCTCGCCTTTTTTTCCAGTTCTAATATCCAATTTTGAAATCCTCCAGCCTGTACAAAATATCTTTCTTCAGGCCATGCTTTTAGTTCATTATAAACCGTATTTAATGCGGTCTCAAAAAATAATTTATTTCTTGTCCAACTACTGATATAAACATAGTCCTCATATTCCACAATTGTTCCCTTATTTGGATTTTTAAAATATCTTTCATACCCATTTTTTATATTCTCAAATGTCACTTCACCTTGTAACGGAATATAAGCTTTTTCAATCAATTGCTGCGCAACTTGCTCGCTATAAGCTTCGTGTGTCTGCATATCCATTGTTCGACCTTCTATTTCCAAACTAGAAGGTAATACACTATAATGGCTATATAGATTTTCCACTTTATATAACGGCATATAAATCGTCCCGTCTCCTATTACTTGTAAATAGAAGCCGATTACTAACGGTCCTACTCTATTATCTATATCAAGCATACGCAATTTTCTTAATTCAGGACAATACTTCTGCCAATCATTTGTTATTTTAGTTTTATTTATTTTTGGTCGTCCCATATTTACCTCTTTTCTAAGCTATTGCAACATATTGGTTGCAATAGCTTAAATAAATTATTTAATTTGGATTAATCTCTATAATATCCTCGTTACCTAATCCTAATGGGCCTTCTTTCTTTATTTTTTCAATCTGCCTTTTTGAAAGACCCTTACCGGGATTCTTTACAAATTTGTAATCGTACACTATATTGGTATCTTTGTTATAGATGTCTAATCTCGTACTTCCTTTCTCATTGTTATTGATTCTAACTCTGCATTTTCAAGAATAAATTTTGCTATTTCCATATTCAGTTCATTATCTTCTACCAAAAGCACTTTCAGACCGGAAAGGCTTTTTGAAAAATCAACATTTTCCAGAGCATATGCTTCTTTATAATTAGAATCAAGTTCAAATGGAATTGTAACTGTAAATGTTGTTCCGACATCTAACTCACTTTCTACAGCAATATTGCCTTCCATCATTTCTGTAAGCTGTTTAGCAATCGCCATTCCGAGTCCCGTACCCATATAGCTGGTTCTTGCACAGGAATCCTCTTGTGCAAATGGTTCAAATACATGGGAAATAAAATCTTTACTCATACCACGCCCTGTATCAGAACATCTGAATTTATACGTTGCCTTCGTCCTATCGGATGAAAAAGTGCAGATTTCGTCCAGTACTTATGAAATTGTTCATTCAGGCTATATTCCTGATCATTAATCACCTGATACATATTTCCCGGTACAATATCTTTCGTTAAATTGATACTATAATATGCCCTTATTGCAGCTACAAAGGCATGTTCCAAAAGTGTACATCATATTCCTTTTTTAAATAAGAAAAAAGAATATGCATATGGGATAACGATCAACACTGCCATGATGAAAAATAACAGTATCTTAGAGTCCAGAAATCCATTGGTGATCATAGCCAGGCCACAAAAGATAAACAGTCTGGAGCTGAAACGGTGTGTGCGATTCCAGTTTTCTTCACTGGACAGTGTCCATGGAATCCGAATGCCAGCACTATAGTTCTGTTTTGTTTTTGCCAGATAATTGCCAATTACCAAAAGCATGAGTCCAATGATCAGATAAGTGAGCAGAGTAATATTCACATTTATTCCAAGAGCAATAGCATAGCTAGAGCACACAACAATCGGGGAAAGTGCAGCCATGAACCACACAAGTGCCCGGATCAGCTTCGGACTGATGTTCTGGCGTTTTGGATCAACATGGATGAAAAGAAAGCAAAACCACATCATTGCAAACATAAAAAGCGGAAGTCCGAAAACGGTAATTGCCTTGCTGCTCCAGCCATCTGGAGTATTTCCAGTGGAAAAATGGGTAGGAATCTTTGTCGGAAGCTGATTCCACAAAAGCAATCCGATCAAGATCGGGCTTAAAGAAAGAAGGCTGCCAAGTAACAAAGACCATTTATATTTTTTCATCATGAGATTCGTCTCCTTTCAAGTCTTTTAACCATAGAAGTAATTCTTCTACAACGGAAATATTCAAATCATAGTAAATAAAATTCTTTTCTTTTGTTTCCCATATCAGATCAGCCTTTTTCAAAATCTTTAGATGATAGGAAACAGTAGCACCGGTCATATGAAAATGACTACCAATTTCTCCGGCGGACATTCGGCCATTCTTTAATAACTGTAAGATTTCTCGGCGTGCAGGATCGGACAAGGCCTTAAAAGTATCTGCAAAAGCCATAGCATCACTTCTTTCAAAAGTATTTAGAAATATTTCTAAATATAATATATTCTGACGAAACAGAATTGTCAACAACTATTTAGAAAAATATCTAAATTCTAAAATCCTTGTGTTTCAATCGCTGCTATATGAAAAATATGGTAGTATCACTGTTCAAAAGCTGTTCAACATCTGGCTTTTCCCTTCAGTTATACATGGCCCATAGATTCCGCATCTGTCTGCTCAACTGCTCATATGACCATCTTTTTTTACTGTTTGTGCGACTGTTGCTGTCATTGATGATAAAACCGTCCCTGTCATATCCGATTATCGTTATAAAATGGCCGGAATCTGTAAAATCTCCGTGTCCTACATTGATGATGATCAGACATCCCTCATCCAGTTTTGCCTTTATTCTGTCCTCATCCATCGGCACTTCCTCAGCATGAATCCCATAATGTTCACAACCTTCACTAATCAGTGTCCAGCTGCTACCTGATCCCGGCACACTGTATCCGGCACTCTCTGCGTATTCTGCTACAGATGCCGGTGTAACCGTTTTATCTCCGGTCAGATACAAAACGACCATTGCCAGATTCGTCGGTCCGCAGCCGGTGTAGCCGAGGAGACCTCCACTGTACGGCATATACCCCCAGCGTTCATCCCACTGCAATAGAAGCGGTACTGTATCGTTTTTGGCTTCTTGTGACAGATCAATCGTTTGCTTTTTATCCTTCATTTCCGGATAATCATAGACAAAATCTATTGTCTCACTATTTTTTTCTGCCAATTCCTTAAGCTGGTCAGGATACTCATCACTTTCTTCTATACTATGCAGCTTGTCTTCCTGTGTCAGCACATCTGCTTTTCCGAATACTCCCCATGTTTTTTCCGTATTTGTCCGTGTCTTTCCTCCCTGTCCACTGTATGACTGTTCTGCATCCTCCATCCTGTCACTGTCATCCACCCGAAGCAGATCTGCTGTTTTCTGCACAGCAAACAGAACCAGAAAACACAGTACTGCCATGCGAAGAGCGACTCTTATACATTGTTTTCTTCTTTTTCGTTTTTTTATCCTGTAAAGTTGTTTTCTCCTTGCATCTGTCATTGGTTCTTTCATAAAAAATGCCTCCTGCTATACCGTATATCCACAGTATAGCAGGAGGTTATCTCCATCCTGTCGCAAAGTTGTGTCTGAGTTGTCAAATCGCAGTGGAGCCGTACCAGACTCCATAAAATGTACAGCTTTATTCCCCGTAAAAGCATATATATATTTCACCGTATACATCTCGGGAGGTTTTACTTTTCGCATACCCGGTATCTTCGCTATAGTACTGATACTCCATATGCAGCGCATTGTCCTGCGTTACACAAGAAAAACCATACGCATATTCAAAGTCCATCTTTCCTGCCTGACGCATCATGTCTCCGGCATAAGGCTCGTACAACATCTCGGGTGCTCCAAACTTCAAATCTATTCCATATACTTTTTCAAGCACTGCTGCTGTGGCTTCACACCAGGTCTCATCAGGCTCTATACCTGCTATGCCAAACTGTACGGTAACCGGCAGCCCAGTCACAGCATCAATGGTGATCTCCACAAACTGATCATAGATATAACCCGAGTCCACCCATACAGACAATTGCTGATCCTCCGGCGACACCATAAAATCCGGTGGCTCCATCTGAATATAGGTACAGTCTCTCTCCAACTGTGCGTCCCCACTTTCTGTCAGCCTGTCCTGATACTGCAGATTCCCATCATTTCCTGAACCGAACACCGGCGCGTCCGTATCATTACGCTCCACCGTACTCAAAAGTCCGTATTCTTCCAGCATATCCGCATATGCTATCAGAAATTTTTTTATCGTCCTCTGAGCCTGTTCGCAGGAAAGCTCCGTGTCAAGAGGATCACGTACGTTTATATACATATCTGCACCACTTATAAATATCTGCTCTACCAGCTTTTCTACTCTGGCAATCCGGGTCTTTGTATCCATCGTATAGGTATATGGCGATACATCTCCATTATCCATTCTCCCTGTGGCAGTTGCCAGTTTCTTTGCCTTTGTATTCAGAAGAAGCTTGGGGACGACCATTCCCGTCAGTGCACTCAAAAACGCCAGTGTCACGGTAAGAAGAATATACAGTACTTTAAGCTTCCTCTTCTTCATCATCCGCCTCCTTTGCTAACATAAACGATACACAGGTTCCCTGTCCGTCCACACTCTCATAAACAAGCTCTGTATGATGCAGCTTTGCGATTTTTACTGCCAGTGCAAGGCCAAGACCTGCGCCGTGTTCCTTCCGCGAGCGTGATTTGTCCACCATATAAAAAGCCTCAGTGATCTTTTGCAGATCTTCTTTCGGGATTCCCCGTCCGTAATCACGAATGGAAATCATATACTGTTCTTTTTCACAGCTTCCCTGTATATTTATCCGGTCCGTACCCGATTTTAAGGCATTATCCATCAGATTCAATAAAAGTGTCTTAAAGAGATCATATTCCAGACGTACCCAGGCTGATTCTGTCTGAAGCTGCACCCGAACATTTCTTTTTTCTGCTGTCGGTTGGATCGTTTCCACAGCATCTGCAATAACCTCATCAATCCTGGCTTCTTCTAGCTGAAAATTAGATTGCGACAACGTAACAAGCTCCATCAGCTTAAAGGAAAGCGCCTCCAGACGCATGCCTTCATTCATAATGATTCCGGCCAGTTGATGTACTTCCTCCGGCGACAGAGTCTTCTGATACAACGTATCGGCATATCCTATGATTGACGTCATCGGTGTTTTCAGCTCATGGGCAAAGTTTGCTGTAAACTCCTCCTGTCTTCTGACCGCATCCTTCAGCTCTTCCATCTTGCTTTCTATCGTCTTTGCCATATAATTAAATGTTTTTGACAGATCCCCTATTTCGTCCCGGCTACTGATCTCTGCTCGTACATCATACTCTCCTTTAGCAAACCTCCGGGTTGTGCCTTGCAGTCTGTGCAATGGCTTTGTTAAGGTAAAGGTAATCACAAGCACCAAAAATGAACCGGTAGCAAGAATGCACCAGTAAAAGAATTCACAGCGCCTGCGCAGTGTATCCGCATCCTGAAACAGTTCTTTTACATTTTTCTCTGTAACCAGCACAAAGCTGTTGGTATCGAGTGTAAAACTGCTTCTAACCTGCAGATATCTGTCTTTTTCTGTTTCCCGTATCTCGTATTCCAGTATTCCCGTCGCCGGTATTCTGTCCGAAGGATTGATCTTACAGGAATTATAATACACTGTCTCATCTCTCCCTGACTGGCTGTTCTGACTGGCAAAAAACAAACCACTTTGAGCACCAAGAGGCGTTTCTGCCGATTTTGCGATATTTTCCATATTGGACATTGTGTAATCGTCCGTAATGCCAAGTAGCACTGTCTGGATCGAATATTTGGCCATCTGATGTTGGGAGAGTGCGGTATTTTCTTCCCGCTGCAATGCATGCTCCAGACTGTACGATACCGTCAGGTACTCTATAGTTGCCAAAGATACCGTCAGCACCAGCAGCATGTTTAAAAATATCTTATAGAAAAATTTCACTGATGAACCTCCAGCCGGTATCCGATGCGAAATACTGTCACAATCCGGTCATTCCAATCCAGTTTTTTACGCAGACGCTGGATATGAGAATCCAGCGTTCTGGTCTCACCACTGTATTCTTCCTCCCAGACTGCTTCGTACAGTCTGGCACGGCTCAAAGCCACATTTTTGTTCCCAACCAACTCCATCAGAAGATCAAATTCTTTCACAGTCAGATTGATCTGATGCCCATCTTTAAATACCTGGCGGGATACCGGATCAAGCGTCACATCATCTATCGTAATCTTATCCTGTATCCGCTTTGTACGGCGAAGTACCGTCTCTACACGTGCCAAAAGCTCTCCAATCTGAAACGGCTTACTTAAATAATCATCCGCACCCATACGAAGTCCCCGGATGCGGTCTTTGACCTGTCCCATAGCAGAAATAATGATGACCGGTGTTCCGACAGTTACGATATATTCCAGCAGTTCGTAGCCGCTAATTTGGGGCAGCATCAAATCCAGAAGAATCAAATCATATACTTTTTCCTCAATACAGTCAGCTCCGATCTGCCCATCAAGTGCACATTCACAGTGATAGCCTTCTGCGGTCAGCGTTGACTCGATCAGACGGCTAATCTGGGTATCATCTTCTATAACCAATACAGAGATCATTTATTTTCTTTCTCCTTATCGTTTTCTTATCTTTTACATATGGTAATAATTTTATCACAAAGTTGTGTCAGACTTGTTTCCTGCTTACAACTTCCTTTATTCATTCTCTTCTCCAAAGTAAATTAGGATTTATATATTTTACCCTTTTTCTTATTTGCCATTATAAATCCAACCATAAAAATCAAATTCATAAGAAGTACAATTATGCTACCTTCAATTTTACAACTACCACCAGACAAAATTGAATTACCACTAATTACCATGTTAAATAAATGTGGATAATCTTCTGCCAAAGATACTCCTCCCAAAATAATTGCACCAAGACCATTCCATAAAAAATGAATTACAATCGGAGCAATTAAGGAATCTGTATATTCCAAAACTGCCGTCACAAAAAGACTCATTGTTATGACGTTAAGCACTGGAAGAATTCCCGCCTCAAAAGCACCACCATGTGCAAATGTAAATAAGCCAGTAGATACAATAACAGCAATACCTATATTGCAGTTGCTTTTTAACATCTGATATAAATAACCACGAACCAACATTTCTTGCATAACAGTATTGAGAAAAGCCGATATCATCCACAACCATAGCATAGAGATTTGATTTCTACCATCTATATGTACAACTCCTATTATAGCTAATATTCCAACAGATATGCCTAACCAAACTGCTCCTGTTACACATCCTAATATGATATTATTAACCAGTTTTCCAGTCAAATGTAAGCGTGTCTTTCTTTTATCTATCAGCCAAAAGATAAGCGTTAGCGCAATAATAGATACAAGCGGTATTAATTCTGCCCAAAATCTCCAGATTACCGCACTAGCTGTATTCGGTATAGGTATAACTGATACACATATTGCCCAACCAACAAAAAAGATAATCGTTTTTATTGATACTGATACTAATTTCTTCATGTAATAACCTCCCTGTAAAGTCCCGATGTCTCAGTTTCAAAAACTGAAATTTGCTTAACTATTATTTAGAATAAATCATATATGTTCAACGCACAAGAAAAAAGTATGCAAGACTTTCACATCTCCACATACCCTTTTCCGCACTGTACCCTTAATAGGGTCTGACCCCTTCAGTGAATACAAACCGGAAGATTTCTTTATTGCAACACATTTCTGTAAAGGAAACTTCAAGGGAAATCCACTGTTCCATGGATTTTACGATTCCGTTGCCCCGGTAATCGCTGAAATTCCGTATGACGCATTCTTCGTAGAATACGACGATGCCCGTTCCGGTTCCTTTGCTCCATGGTCTGTCCTGAAAGATAAGGATGCTATCTTTGTCGCAGGATTAATCTCTACCAAGAACCCGCTTCTGGAAGATCATGATTTTCTAAAAAAACGTTATGCCGAAGCCCGCTCCGTAGTCGGAGAGCAGATCGTACTTTCTCCGCAATGTGGCTTTGCTTCCGTTGAAGAGGGCAACTGTATTGATGAAGAGACACAGTGGAAGAAGATTGATCTTCTGGTATCTTGTCAGGATTTTCTGTAAAAACGCAAACCAGTGCTTCTTTACATAGTAAGAAGGCAGCTATTCATAACTGCCTTCTATATTCCCGCATTTCATACTGTTTTTCAAATGGAATACAATTCCATAATTCCAATAATTTTATTTTTCCTGTTTCGTTTTCCCATTGTTCCTTACTCAGTATCACTTTATCAATTTTTTCCGTTTTAAGTTTCTCCGTCCCATAATGTCCCTGCTGTCTCTTACAATAAAGCATTTCAATCTTTCCAAAATACTCCGAATGTTCTTTCCCTGTTACAACTGCATCTAATGCCACATCCCTGGCTTCTGAACCATCAAAACTAATCAACAGAACATGATCACTCACAATATTCCGTCCAGCGATACTTTTTACTCTAAATTGATCAATACCGTTTCGTTTTCCCCAAAATTCCAACTCCACAGGCTCTTCTACTGCTTTTGAAATAACGGAAATTTCTGAATTGTACTTTGATGTTAATTTTTCCGTTTCCTTCTCAGGTGTTTTTATTGACTTATCATTTTTCCCTGAAATCATCCAAGTTAACATCACCATGATTCCCAATATGACAATAACACCTATCAACCAGCCAGGTATTACATGCCACGATGATTTTACTCCTGCTGTTCCTGCAGCTCCCATAAATATCCCCCACACAATCAACATTGGATATCTTACTTTTCTCATTTTCTCTTTCATACTCTTACGCCCGCCTTTCTTCTACTTAATCTTTACACTTGCCTCGCTTTCATTGCGAGAAACTTCTTTTTCTTGCTTATAATGTAAACGATCAAGTAACTTGAAGGTCAATATTTTTCGAGAAAATTTAATAGAAAATCGGAATCTTGGTATTTTATCATAAAGTGATCAAATGTGTTCAAGCTTTTTGAAACAAAAATAAGAGAAACGCTGTAATTTCAACGTTTCTCCCATTTTTACTTAATGCCGCATTTCCTCCACTGCTTTGCATTTTTCTATTTTACAGTGTCAAAATATCCAACAATTCCTATATATCCATCTTTCTTTAAAGGCGACCACAACGTATGCAGTTTCAGATGATACATCTGACTGTCGTTCTTCACCTTCGCTTTTATCTGCAATGTGATTTCATTATTTTGTACAGATGTCTGATTTAACAAAAATCTAATGTGTTGAATGTCTTCCATGCTCACTTCGAACACATTGAATATATCAAATTTAGGATCATCTCTCTGACAAAGTATCTGCTGCTCCTCGTTTATTATGATTAGCTGCCCTGAAATTGCATTATACTCGATAGAATTTTTGCCACTGTGCGATCTGAAAAAATCTATCTTTTCCTGCATAATTTTAACGACATTCTGCGAATAGTTTTTGTTCGGCAAAGATTTTTCACTAAGTATTTCATTCGAAAGTCTCTGCGCCTCATAATAATATTTATTACTATCCATCTCTTTGCTGAGCATTTTTGAAAACTGAAGGCTCAATTCTTCCAAACACTTGAGAAGGATCGGATTAAACTGTCCGCATTTCCCGTCCAGGATCATCTTGATTGCCGTATCATGATCAAATGCTTTCTTATAACATCTTTCACTGGTAAGAGCATCATAAACATCCACAATAGACACCACCTGTGCAGAGATTGGTATTTCTTCTCCTTTCAGGCCATCCGGATACCCATTTCCATCCCATCTTTCATGATGCCATCTGCAGATTTCCCATGCGGTATGCACCAGTGGATGATTTTGCAAAAAATGCATGTCCCGGATCATGGATGCTCCAATCTCACTATGAGTTTTCATAATTTTAAATTCTTCATCGGCCAGTCTTCCGGGTTTATTCAGTATTTCTTCCGGAATGCGTATTTTGCCAATATCATGAAGAGAAGATGCAGTTGTAATTATAGCAATATCAGTCTCCGTCAGATGATATGCATCCGTTGTTTTTACCAGTTGCCTCAGCATCATTTCCGTCGCAGTCCGGATATGTAAAATATGTTCGCTGCTCTCACTGTTGCGTGATCCTAATACATTGCTCAGAATCCTGATCATAATATTATTATTTTCTTCTTTTTCATAAACCTGATCAACGACCACATTGATCAGGCGCTTTTGATTTGCATATAGCCCCAAAGTATTTTGAACTCTCTTTTTTACGATAACAGAGTCAAATGGCCGTGTAATATAATCTGTGATTCCCATCTCATATGCTTTACGCATAGTCTCAACAGATTCTTCCGAAGATATCATAATTACAGGAGTTTCTTCAATGCATTGGCTTAGTTTCATCCATTTCAGGACTTCAAATCCATCCATCTGTGGCATGTTGATGTCTAAAAGCATCAGATCGATTCCCGGATTCTCTTCCATAATCTGGACTGCCTGATTTCCATTTTCAGCTTCCAGATAATCATAGGTTTCTCCAAGAAATTCTTTCAATATATCCCTGTTGAACTTTGCATCATCGACAATCAGTATTTTTTGTCTTTTATTCATATTTTCTATTTCCTTTATATTTCTTGCATAACTGTTTATTTTTATACATATAAGTATCTGCATCATCCAATAACATCTGCATTGTACACGACATATCATCGAAGGATAATGCCCATCCGCATGCATAGTCGATTGGTATTTGATTTTCATAACTATTTAATCTATCTTTTTCTCTGTACAAGGATTTCAATATTTCCTTAATTTCCGCCTATATTAGGAACAAATACTTTTAATAGTCTTTTTCATCTTTTCAATATCCAAAGGTTTCGCCAAATGAGCGTTCATACCCACGGCAATGCACTTTTCAGCATCTTCCTGGAATGCATTTGCTGTCATAGCTATAATCGGTACTGTTTTTGCATCTGAACGTTCTAATTCCCTGATTTTTCTCGTAGCTGTATATCCATCCATAACAGGCATCATCAGATCCATCAAAATTACATCAAATGTTCCTGCCGGTTTCTCTTTAAATAGTTCCAGTGCCTGCTGTCCATTCTCCGCTCTGGTAATTAACGCTCCGACATCTTCGAGAACTGTCTTTGCTATTTCCGCATTCAGCTCATTATCTTCTACAAGGAGAATTCTTTTCCCTTTTATTGTATGAATTGCAGATGACTCTATGGTATCCTCACTTCCATATACCTCTTCTTTCAATGCTATGTCAAAAGAAAGATCTATCGTAAATTTTGTTCCAATACCCTGTCTGCTTTCCACCTGAATACTTCCACCCATCAGCTCTATCATAGATTTGATAATAGGAAGTCCCAACCCGGTTCCCGGCACTTTGTTTTCTGTGGTACTATGTTCTCTGGAAAATTCTTCATAGATATGTGGAAGATATTCTTCACTCATACCAATGCCCGTATCTTCACATGAAAAAATATAGCGTATCTTTGAAGGATTCTCTGATACCGCCTCATGTACTTCTACATAGATTGAATGTCCCTCCGGGGTATACTTTATAGCATTACTGATAATATTCAGCATGATTTCCTGTAACTTTGTCTGATCACAGACAACATAATGATGTCTTACATCTAAAACAGCATGATACTGCAGGTTCTTCTTTCTGACATCCTCTTCAAACACTGTATTTACTCTGTGAAATAATGCATCCATATCTTCAGCTTTTAACTGCAATACCGCAGTACCACTTTCAATCCGGGCCATCTCCAGAACCTGATTGATGATTCTCAGCAAAAGATTACCGGAAGACTGTATCTTTTCCAGATATTCTTTTGCCTTTCTTTCATTTTGCAGATTCTTCTCCAACAAACCGGAAAAACCTACAATTGCATTCATCGGAGTCCGGATATCATGACTCATGTTAAATAAAAATCTTGTTTTTGCCTCATTAGCATTTTTCGCCTGCTCAGCAGATTTTTCCAGTTCTGCTTCATATTGTCTTTCCCTGTGTTTTTTACTGGATATTAAATAAAATACTGTAGCAATCAATAATGAGAATATACAAAAAATGACAATACACATAATCTGGTAAAAACGTGGAATCCATCCCCTTGAAGGTATAATGTCAAAATACCATGTGTTATTTGGCACTGTACATTCTACTGTCAGAATATTATCCGACATATTATCCTGGCTCTCTGCTAAAATAATCTTGTCGCTGCTGCTTCTGTCATATGTCCAAATTCTGTAACAGAAATCTGCATCGCTTAAATAATCAAGATTTATCTCTCTAATGAAACGATCCCAGTCAATCACCAGAATCACAAAGCCCCAGAACTCACCCTGTTCTGAATTATTGTCCTGATAAACCGGATTAAAAAGCAATGCTCCTGTTCCTCCCTGCTTTAACTGGTATGGTCCTCCAAGCGTATATTTCCCGCTATCCCTTGCCAGAATCGCATCCTTTTTCCGTTCATGTTCCTGCAGCATATCCAGTCCAAAAGCCCCCTCATTTCCCTCTTTCGGATAAATGTCTGTAACAATCCCTTCAGGTGCCAGTTCAAATGCCTTTATCACTCCATCTTCATTAGGAATCTTTTCTGCCAGTTCAGAAAATGTATTCTCATCCAGATTCTCTCCTGCACTGATATAATTTCCCAAAAGAGCAGAGAGCATGCTATACTGATCCAGTCTTGCCCTGACTCTTTTCTCAGTAATCTGCGCCATATATTTTCCGGTTGTCTTTTATCCTTTTCCAAATTATGAAGCAGAAAAACGCCAACAATCAATGCTGTCAGAAAAGCAATCAATCCAACAATATAGCACTGTACTCTTATTTTTTTATATAGTTCGCTGTCCTTTTTCATTCTGCTATCCCTCTGTTATTCTCTTCTCGGTCACTGACATATCTGCTTACCAGCACAGAATTTTCGGATTGTATCCATCAGTTCCTGTACATTTAAAGGTTTTGACAGGTGTGCATCCATCCCTGCCTCCATCGTCTTTCTTTTATCTTCAGCAAAAGCATTGGCTGTTATGGCAATGATTGGAATCATTTCTGCATCTTTCTTTCCACTGCCACGAATCGCCCTGGCTGCCTGATATCCGTCCATCACAGGCATCATGATATCCATTAGAACCGCATCGTAATATCCTTCCGGCATTTTTAGGAAACATTCCACTGCCTGCTGTCCATCTTCCGCCTCTGTGACGGAAATTCCCTCATCTTTCAGAAGGAATGCCGCAATTTCCCTGTTGAGCTCGTTATCCTCTGCCAATAGAATACGGCACCCGGACAGATTTTTCTTTGGTAATTCAGACATTTCCTGTACAACTGCAGGTTCTTCTGCTATTTCAAAAGGTATGACCACATGTATGGTAGTGCCCTGATTTTCCACACTGTCAATCTGAATGGTTCCATCCATACGATCAAGCAGCTCTTTTACAATCGCCATGCCAAGTCCGGTACCTTTATAGTATGATCTGGCGCCCTGATCAGCCTGAACAAATGGCTGAAATATATTCTTCAGGAAATCCTCTGACATTCCGATTCCCGTATCTTTTATAGTCACATCTACCAGCACTCTTTCATCGGATTCCTTCTCTTCTTTCAAGAAGCAATCCACTGAGCCATTTTTACGGTTGTATTTAATACTGTTTGTAATCAGATTTAAAAATATCTGTTTTACATGCAGGGAGCTTCCGGTAAGATTCGGATATGGAATCGAATAAGGATCATCCATAAAATGAATCGTAATACACTCTTCATCTGCCCTCATCTGTGCAATGGTTTCCACCTCACGAAGCAGATCCGGCAGATAAAAATCTTCTTTCGGAATTTTTGTTTCTTCATTTTCCAGTTTACTCATTTCCAGTGTGTCATTGATCAGCGACAACAGATGGTCTGCCGCTACTCTTGCCTTAAGACGGCTGGAATCCACCAGTGTTCTGTCCTCCGGGTGCTTCATGCAGATATCCATAAGCCCGATAATTCCATTCAATGGTGTACGCATATCATGGGACATCCTGGAAAGAAAATCCGATTTACTCTGGTTTGCTTTTTTCTCGCTCTCCAGGGCAATGGTTTTTTCCACCAGTTCATTTTTATCCAGAATCAGATTCCAGTGTTCGATTACTCCATTCGGTTTGCAAATTTTGTGTCCCCTGTCCTCAATATATTTCCAGGATCCATTTTTGCATTTCATTCGATATGTGATTTCATAATGATCCGCTTTACTATACTGCTCCAACGCCTGTGCAATTCCCTGTTCCAGATCGTCCGGATGCGCCAGGTCAACAATCGTCCCTCCAGAAGCTTCCATCAATTTCTCCGGAGTATCATATCCCAGCATCTGTGCAAAATGCTCTGAAACATACTTAAAAGAATATTCCGGATCATCATTGCTGATTTTCACACCACCCGGCAGTGCAGATGTGATCATGTCCAGCTGATGCTTAAGTTCCTGGTTTACTTTTTGCAAAGAATCTTTATAAAAACGCTCTTTCTGTACGATCTCATCTATACTTCGGAAACCAAGGAACGCAAAATGGCTGCCTTCCTCGTACTCTTTTACAATATGTGCCTGAAAGCAGGACAAACCTGCTGCATTTGGTGACGTCTCAAAAGAAAAATGATATTCGTCTTCTGTTTCAAAATGCTTTTTAATCATATTACGGTCCAGTTCCCGACGCATTACGTCACGAAATTCCGGAAGTGCAAATGCAAAAGCATAGGCATCCACATAATCTGAAAATGCTTTGAACTCTTCATGTTTCTGGGCATGATTTGTCTCCTGATTAAATACAAACTCATACTCATCCGTATCCAGATTCAAAACAAAAGCTGTCGTATAATCACGGCTCAGTCCTGACAAAATCCTGTTCTTTTTTATCAGTTCCTGCTTATAAGTAATTTCAACCTGTTTTTCTTTATCAATCTGCCGGACAACATACAGAACATTTGTAACCTTACCAGATGGGTTCCGTTTTTTTACAATAAATCTTGCCAGATGCCAGGATCCACTTTGTGCCCGGTATTCAACCGCAATACTTTCCGTGTCTTTCAGCCTGTCAGCCAGAGTCGATGTATCAAGGAACTTTTTCATCATTTCCTGATGCTCCCCATCAACAATTGTATTGATAGCATGCTGGAAATCTTCTTCCGTTTTTCCATGCTTGCCTGTAAGTTTATGCATCTCGTTGCCGGCAGATATTTCTTCATAAGTTCCTGTTTCCAGATTCATTCGGTAGATCAGCCAGTATAATTTACTGATGGAATCAATGATTTCTCCATTCAGATTTGCAGTTTCCAGTGCATCCTCAAGTGCCTTCATCATTCTCAGGTTTTCACGGACACTTCCCATATGGCACCCCACATCAGATAACAGATTCATGGACACCATATTCTGATTCAGATCCGGGTTATCCAATCCAATGAAGCCTATAAATTTATGATTTGTATAAATCGGCACAGCAATCAGAGCATGAATATTCTGAGGCTTTAAAATTTCATATTCCTGTGGGGTTTCTTCTGCTATTTCTTCCAGGTCATAAATGATGATATTTTTCTTCTGGATAAATGTTTCCACCCAGTTCTGCATCAGGCAGACGGGAACTTTCTGCAGATTCTGTATCTGCGGTTCGATTCCCGAGGCACACCATTCAAATGTATTTTTAAAACTTTCCTTTTTTTCTGAACTCCATTCAAAAATATACGCTCTGTCTGCTGCTGTATATTTTCCAACGCTCTTCAGTATAGATGGCGTAATGTCATCCAGTTGTTTTTCATTCTCTGCCTGACTCATGGAAGAAATCTTATGAAGGATTTCATCCATGTAATACAATTTACTTTTTTTATCATCTCTGTATTCTTCCATATCACTTTTCCCCATTTTATAATTATTTGCCGCCTGTCTTCTTGCTACTTACGTATGCTCCAATTGGGAAACAACAACTTCTATACACCAAACACCTGGTCAAAAACAGCAAGTATTGTATTTATATCAATTGGTTTTGCAATATGAGCATTCATACCTGCTTTAAATGCCTTCTTTTTATCTTCTTCGAATGCGTTTGCGGTCATGGCAACGATTGGAATATTTGCTTTCCTGTTATTCCTCAGAAGGCGTCCCAAAACAGCCTCATAGTTTCCTCCGATAGCTTTATAGCACTCCTGCATTGTCATCTTTTAGCCCTCCTGTCAATTGTATTCCACTAATTCATGAACCTCTGCTAATCATTATGAACATACCTTAAAATCGTTTTTATAACTTCCTCAATCACAATCGGCTTTGACAAATGTGCATTCATTCCTGCATCCAGTGATGCCTGAACATCTTCAGCAAATGAATTGGCTGTCATTGCTATAATAGGAATGTTTTTTCCATCCGGTCTGTCATTCATCGCCCTGATTGCTTTTGCCACTTCATAACCGTTCATTTCAGGCATCATGATATCCATTAGGATTACATCAAATGTGCCTTCCGGATGATTGCTGAAAATCTCAACAGCATTCTTTCCATCTACAGCTCTTTCTACATTCATTCCAAACTCTTCCAGCTGCACGGTCGCAATTTCTGCATTCAGCTCATTATCCTCTGCAAGAAGGACTTTCACACCTGTAAGATTTATCTTTTCAGAAAAACCTGTGTCTGACTTATTACATTCCTTATCTGTAATTTCCAGAGGAATATCCACAGTAAAAGTGGTTCCCTCATGCTTTTTACTCTGCACGGAAATGGTTCCACCCATCATATCTACAT
>OGZI01000656.1_pt1 | contig 41698 bp, 32 predicted proteins | sample 1576711 | NCBI WGS metagenome assembly OGZI01 (sample SAMEA3541482, study PRJEB24748) | human gut metagenome | biome: human gut; feature: human-associated habitat; material: faeces | place: China | collected 2012
TGCCATTTCAGCCATTGTGGGTTACCTACAAAGCTTTACGGTTGCGACAGTTACACAACGCTTTTCACAACGTTTCCGTACAGCTATCCAAAAGAAAATCAACAGTGTCCCTCTTAATTATTTCGATAGTCACTCTCAAGGGGATACCCTCTCTCGTGTGACCAATGACGTTGACCTTTTGGGACAATCGCTTAGCCAAGGCTTAGGTACCTTGATTACTTCAAGTGTTCTCTTGGTGGCAGCCATTATTATGATGTTCTACTCAAATGTCACTATGGCTTTCACTGCGATTGGTTCTGTCTTGATAGGTTTTGTTCTGGTAGCCTTCATCATGGGCTTCTCGCAACCCCTTTTCAAGCGCCAACAAGAAAATTTGGCTAATATTAATGGTTATATTGAAGAAATCTACACGGGTCAAGCAGTCGTAACGAGTTACAATGCTGCTCAAGAAAGTAGTCAAGCTTTCAAGGGACTTAATGATAAACTCTATAAATCAATGTGGCAATCACAGTTTATCTCAGGTATTATGATGCCACTTATGATTTTCATTGGGAACTTTGGTTATGTCATGGTCTGTCTTGTGGGTGCCATCAAAGTTATTGATGGTAGCTTGACTATTGGTGATGTGGTAGCCTTCATGACCTATGTTCGCATCTTCTCACAACCTCTTTCTCAAATTGCACAAGGGATTACACAACTCCAATCAGCCACTGCAGCCATTGGTCGTATCTTTGAATTTTTGGAAGAAAAAGATATGGACGACGAGTCAGCTAAGACAGCTGAATTGACAGATACTAAAGGTCAAGTTGTCTTTGATCATGTTTCCTTTGGTTATACTCCTGAAAAGACTATTATTCATGACTTTTCGGCTCTTGCTAAGCCAGGTCAAAAGATTGCGATCGTTGGTCCGACGGGTGCTGGTAAGACGACTATTGTTAACCTGCTTATGAAGTTCTATAACATCGACCAAGGTCGTATTACCATTGACGGTGTGGATACGAATGACATGAAGCGTGAAACTGTTCATGACCAATTCTCAATGGTGCTTCAAGACACTTGGCTCTTTGAAGGTACTATTCGTGATAATTTGATTTACAACCAAGAGAATATTTCTGATGAGCAAGTTATTGCTGCAGCCAAGGCCGTCGGTATTCACCACTTCATTACCACACTTCCAAAGGGTTATGATACTTATTTGGATGATTCTGTGACCTTATCAGTTGGACAGAAGCAGCTCTTGACCATTGCACGTGCGCTTCTTAAGGATGCCCCTCTCCTTATCTTGGATGAGGCGACATCATCTGTCGACACTCGAACAGAAGAATTGATTCAAAAAGCCATGGACAAGCTTATGGAAGGTCGTACTTGCTTTGTTATTGCCCACCGCTTATCAACCATTCGAAATGCTGACCTTATCCTTGTGATGAAAGATGGTAACATTATTGAACAGGGCAATCATGATGAGCTCATGGCAGCAGATGGTTTCTATGCTGATCTTTATAATAGTCAATTTACAGAAGAAGTTGCCTAAACTTTTCTTATAAAATTATAAGATTTTACAAAAAAACATAGAACGTATGACTGTCAGTCATACGTTTTGTGTTATACTGAAAAAAACAGACAGATTAGGAGATTATGATGCAATATCGCAAAGCAAGACTAGACGAAGTTCAGGAAGTTGCACAAGTATGTGCAGATGCCTTTGAAGATTACCCCTATCTTTCAATGATTGCCAGTAATTTAAAGAAGCCTGAACAGTATAAGGAATTTGTCTTAGCCTTGCAGGAAATATTGGTGCGTTTGGCGATTAAACAGGACTCATGTTTGGTGGCTGAAAAGGACGGTCGCATTGTTGCGGCGGCCATTTTACAGCATCAGACGATTTCTATGCTTAACTATCTTCAGAACGGAGCGACCAAGCTTTTCCGTTTTATAAGTATCACCAAGTTGTTCAAGTATTTTAACTTTGTTGAAGAGTCCGAAAGACATCTGGAAGATTCTGCAGAATACGACTGGTACTTGATGATGTTGGCGGTGACTCCAGATTATCAAAGAAAAGGGATAGGGAGTCGTTTCTTGCTTGAAGGGGTTGAACCTTTTGTGCGTAGTACAGGAGGTCACAGTCTTGGTTTGATTACCAATCGCGATTACAATGTACCTTTCTATGAGAAAAATGGCTACAAGCAATGTGGTTATAAAGCTTTGACTTATGAAACACACAAACTAGGTAACTGGCCTTTTGTCAAATCGCTTGATGAATAGCCTTGTGCTATTTAATTAAGATAAGCAAAATGAATCTGGCTTCGGCTGGATTTTTTTCTTAGCCTTAGAGTCCTTCTTGTCTGGCTCATTCCTTATTTTTAAGCCTAACTATGCTATAATTAGGAAACGCTATTAGAGGAGGTTTATATGTCAACTCCAAGTATTTATGGGGAATATGCTCAGTATCTCCCCAAGATTTTACAAGAAATAACAGACCCGATTATTGCGGCTAATATTACTAGCAAAAAGGAAACAGGCTTTAAACTCTATGAACATTTTATTTCACGAATCAAAGAAAGCGATTCTATGCGTGAAAAGTGTCGTAGGAAAAATTTACCTGAAACCAACCAATCTGCTCTCAAGGAAATTCGTGACAGTATTGGGATTCGAATTGTTTGTGGCTTTGTCGATGATATTTACAAAACTATCGATGTCATCAAGGCTATCCCTGGCGTTTCTATCTATAACGAGAAAGATTACATTTTAAATGCTAAGCCCAATGGCTATCGTTCTTACCATCTCATTTTAGAAGTAGAAACCGAGTTTCCAGATGTGCTAGGAAATGAGAGAGGAACCTATTTTGTTGAGGTTCAGCTTCGGACCATTGCTCAGGATTCCTGGGCCAGTTTGGAGCATCAAATGAAGTACAAGCACGACATCAAGAATCCAGAAATGATTACCCGTGAGCTTAAGCGCTGTGCGGATGAATTAGCTTCATGCGATTTGACCATGCAGACCATCCGTAACTTAATTCAAGAAGGAGGGGACTAGAATGGCTTTGAAGATTCTACTAGCTGAGGATGAAGAGGCTCTTTCTCGAGTTTACAAGGCAGCCCTAGAGCATCAGGGTTATGAGGTGGATCAAGCATTCAATGGGCAAGAGGCAGTAGACCTAGCTGCACAGAATGCCTATCAAGTGATGATTATGGATATTATGATGCCCATTAAAACAGGTATTGAGGCCCTAAAAGAGATTCGCTCCTCTGGGGACAGGACGCATGTCATTATGTTGACAGCTATGGCTGAAATTGATGATCGCGTGACCGGGCTTGATGCTGGGGCAGACGATTACTTGACCAAGCCAATCTCCCTTAAAGAACTTTTGGCTCGTCTGCGTTCATTAGAACGTCGTGTGAGTGAGAGCTTCACTGCCAAAATTTTGACTCTTGGTTCTGTTCGTTTGGACCAAGAAGAGCAGGAGTTGGTAGCTGGGAACGCCATTCGACTTTCAAGCAGAGAGACCAAGTTACTGGCCCACTTCATGCTCAATCCTGCCAAGAAATTAACGACTGAGCACCTTTTCAAGACTATCTGGGAGGATGAGGAAGATGTGGACGAGTCTATTGTCTGGGTCTATATTTCCTATCTGCGTCAGAAATTGCAAGCCATCCAGGCTGACATCAGCATTCTTGGTGAAAAAGGAGGCGACTTTTGCCTTCTCGCCAATTAGAGAGGAGTAGCTCATGTTTAGACGTTTACGACTTCAATTTATTACGATTGCTTCCTTGGCTATCCTCTTTATCTTGGTCTCTACTGTGGGAATCATCAATACTGTGAGGTCCTTTCAGACGGAGCAGGAAATTAGTAAGGTTCTCAACACACTTACAGAAAATAATGGTAGTTTCGGAAAAACGAAAAAAATTGAGACCAATCAAGGGCGTGAAATTCCATCAGATAGTTTTCGTTTTTTCAGCGTGACCTTGTCTGGTGATGAAGTGGTCAGTCAGGACACCAGTCATACTTCCTTGATAAATGATGAAGAGGCCGCTACTTATGCCCGAGCAGCTAGCCGAATGACGAGTACTCTTGGAACCATTAGAGAAAAAAATATTAATCTCAGTTATCAGGTTAGTAAAGTTAGCAAAAATAAGATCCTTGTGGTCTTTCTGGACACGACCTCTTATTATAATTCTTCCCAAGCCTTGTTAAATCTTTCTATCCTTTTATCAATGTTTGGCTTTATCTTTTTTGTTGTCATTGTTAGTGCCTTATCAGGAATTGTCATTCGTCCCTTCATTCGAAACTACGAAAAGCAGCGACGTTTTATTACCAATGCAGGTCATGAATTAAAGACACCATTGGCTATTATTTCTGCCAATACGGAGCTACAAGAACTCATGACTGGAGAGAACGAATGGACCAAGTCGACGAACGACCAGGTGGCACGTTTGACCACTCTAATCAATTCTCTTGTAGCCCTATCTCGTCTGGAGGAGCAGCCGGATATTGTTCTTCAAGATGTAGATTTTTCCTATATTACTGAGGATGCAGCAGAGGACTTTAAGGGGCCTGTTGTCCGAGATGGTAAATCTTTCGTTATGGACATCACACCGGATATTCATGTGAAAGCAGAGGAGAAGTCTCTCTTTGAACTTGTAACCCTCCTTGTGGATAATGCTAACAAGTATTGTGATCCAGAAGGGACAGTAACCGTAAGGCTCCGTCAGATTGGAAGGACACGAAAACGGGCTCGTCTAGAAGTATCGAACACCTATAAAGATGGTAAGGATGTTGACTATAGTAAATTTTTTGAACGTTTTTATCGTATTGAAGAATCCCATAATAACAGAGAACACAAGGGTTTTGGTATTGGCCTCTCTATGGCACAAAGTATGGTCAAATTATTTAAGGGACGTCTCTTTGCTTCCTACAAAAATGATACCATTACTTTTACAGTCATCTTGTAAAGATATTTTTTAAATATTTGACTAGGTGAAAACCCTAATTTATGATAAAATAGTAAGGATGAAGATTTAGTATTTTCTTTGCAAAAAAGAAACCATTTTCCTATCCTAATCATAAAAAGGAGATGCTCGAATGAGACCCCTTAACCACCTTAAAAGGCTGGTAATGGATGACTTAGGAAAGATAAATCTCAGCTAAGAATCAAATCATAAAACAAAATAGTTAATAGGGAGAAATCATGGCAGAACCAAAATACAAACGTGTCCTCATTAAACTTTCAGGTGAAGCTTTGGCTGGTGAACGAGGTGTTGGGATTGATCTTCCAACTGTCCAAGCTATGGCTAAGGAAATTGCTGAAGTAGCGGATTCAGGTATTCAAATTGCTTTAGTTATTGGTGGTGGTAACCTCTGGCGTGGCGAACCTGCTGCTGAAGCAGGAATGGATCGTGTTCAAGCAGACTATACTGGAATGCTTGGAACAACGATGAACGCCCTTGTTATGGCTGATAGTCTGAAACAACTCGGTGTTGATACACGTGTTCAAACAGCGATTGATATGAAGTCTGTAGCGGAGCCTTATATCCGTGGTCGTGCCCTTCGTCACCTTGAAAAAGGCCGTATCGTTATCTTTGCAGCAGGTATTGGTTCACCATACTTCTCAACAGATACAACAGCGGCTCTTCGTGCAGCTGAAATCGAAGCTGATGCTATTCTTATGGCTAAAAACGGTGTTGATGGTGTCTACAATGACGACCCTCGTAAAAACGCCGATGCCGTTAAGTTTGACGAGTTGACACACGTGGAAGTTATTAAACGTGGTTTGAAAATCATGGATGCCACAGCTTCTACCCTCTCAATGGATAATGACATTGACCTTGTTGTCTTCAACATGAACGAACCAGGAAACATCAAACGTGTTATCTTTGGTGAACAAATTGGAACAACTGTATCTAACAAAGCAGAATCACACAAGTAAGAAAGAGAGAATTTATGACAAACGCAATTATTGAAAAAGCAAAAGAACGTTTCGCCCACTCACATGAGTCATTGGCCCGTGAATTTGGCTCTATCCGTGCAGGTCGTGCCAATGCATCACTTCTTGACCGCATCACTGTAGAATACTATGGTGCCCCAACACCACTTAACCAATTAGCTTCAATCACTGTTCCTGAAGCACGTGTCCTTTTGATTTCACCATTTGATAAAGGTTCAATTGCTGATATCGAACGTGCAATCAACGAATCTGACCTTGGAATCAACCCAGCTAACGATGGTTCTGTAGTACGCTTGGTTATCCCAGCACTTACAGAAGAAACACGTAAAGAGTTGGCTAAAGAAGTGAAAAAAGTCGGTGAAAATGCTAAAATCGCTATCCGTAACATCCGCCGTGATGCTATGGATGAAGCTAAGAAGCAAGAAAAAGACAAAGAAATCACAGAAGATCAATTGAAATCTTTGGAAAAAGATATCCAAAAAGCAACTGATGACGCTGTTAAGAAGATTGACAGCATGACAGCAGAAAAGGAAAAAGAACTCCTTACTGTTTAATCAATAGAAAAATAAGGAGAGTGGGACAGAAGCAAAAGAGCATGGACTATGTTAGCTTCCTTGTCCGACTCTCTTTTTAGAGGAAAAAAGATGAATACATTACTTGGAACAATTATTACTGCCCTAGTAACTGATGAAAATGACAAATTTTATTTTGTTCAAAAGGACGGTGTGACTTTTGCCTTGTCTAAAGAAGAAGGAGAACATGCCATTGGTGACATGGTGACAGGTTTCGCCTATACAGACAGCAAGCAAAAATCACGTCTAACGCAAAAAGAAATCAAAGCCACTCGTGATTCCTATGATTGGGGAGAAGTTACTGAAGTTCGTAAGGATTTGGGTGTTTTTGTAGACGTAGGAATTCCAGATAAGGAAATCGTAGTCTCTTTAGATGTTTTACCTGAACTCAAAGAGCTTTGGCCTAAGAAAGGTGACAAACTCTATATCAAACTCGATGTTGATAAAAAGGATCGTATTTGGGGACTTCCTGCCGAACCTGAGGTCTTTCAACGTATGGCTGGACCTGCTTACGATAATATGCAAAACCAAAAATGGCCAGCCATTGCCTACCGTCTAAAATTGTCAGGAACCTTTGTTTATCTGCCAGAAAATAACATGCTTGGTTTCATCCATCCATCAGAACGCTATGCGGAGCCACGCTTAGGTCAGGTCCTTGAAGCGCGTGTGATTGGGTTCAGAGAAGTTGATCGTACCCTCAATCTTTCTCTTAAACCACGTTCTTTTGAAATGCTCGAAAATGATTCACAGATGATTTTGACCTATTTAGAGAGCAATGGTGGCTTTATGACGCTTAATGACAAGTCATCACCAGCGGACATCAAGGCGACTTTTGGTATTTCTAAGGGACAATTCAAGAAAGCCCTGGGTGGTCTGATGAAGGCAAAAAAAATCAAACAAGATCAGTTTGGAACAGAATTAATCGGTTAGGAGAAGGCATGAGAAAATCCTTTTATACTTGGCTGATGGCCCAGCGTAATCCAAAGTCCAATGAACCAGTAGCAATCTTGGCTGACTTGGCTTTTGAAGATTCAACCTTCCCGAAGCATACTGATGACTTCGAAGAAGTTAGTCGTTACTTGGAAGATCAAGCTAGCTTTTCCTTTAATCTGGGGCAGTTTGACCAGATTTGGGAAGATTATCTGGCTCATTAATAGCGACTAAGTCTACGATAAGCATAATGACTTTTAGCATTTTCTTTAAAAAGTAATTACCATTTGAATTGGTATGAATTGTTACAATTTTTTACAAATATCTCAGCTGTTTTTCAATAAATTAGGCTTGTTACAACTAGTTAGTAATTGCTTTAAAGTGCAGTAAATCACCCCTTTTTTGACAAAAAGTGTGGTATTATTGTAGATGTTAAAATTGTTAATAAAGGAATGAATTATACATGTTATCAAAATCTAAAACAACAAAGGCACTTCTTTACTCGACCGCAGCACTTTCACTTTTTGCTGCAAGTCACGTACATGCCGATGAAACTTCAAACTGGGCAGCACGTTCAGTAGATCAAATCAAAGCAGATATCGCTGTAAGTGATAACCAACAAACTTATACAGTTCAATACGGTGATACTTTGGGGAGTATCGCTGAAGCAATGGGTATTGATGTGAACGTTTTGGCTAACATCAATCAAATCACAAACATTGATTTGATTTACCCTGGAACAGTCTTGACAGCAACTTACAATGCTGATAATCAAGCTGTCTCTGTTAAAGTTGAAACTCCAGCTTCAGAAACATCAACTACACCTGTAGTTGCAGAAGCTAATTTGACAACTAACGAAGTGACTGTAAATGGTCAATCTGTAGTTGCAGCGGACTTGACAGCTCCAGTTGAAACAGTAAGCACAACAGCTACTCAAGCACCTGTTACAGAAGAGTCAACTCAAGCTGTTTCAGAAGTAACAGAAGCTATCGCATCAGCATCAGAAGCACCAGCATACGCAGAAACTGAACAACCAGTTGCTGATGCTATTGATCATGTCACTGCGTCAGCAGAGGCTACACCTGAAGCAGAAACTACTCCAGCTGCTGAAACACCAGCACAACCTGAAGTAAAAGAAGAAGCTCCAGCGGCAGAACCAACAGCAACATCAGAAGCGACTTCAGAAGCACCAGCGACTTCAGAAGCTCCAGCGGCAGAACCAGCAGCAACATCAGAAGCGTCTTCAGAGGCACCAGCTGCTTCAGAAGCGCCAGCAGAAGCTCCAGCGGTAGAACCAGCAGCAACATCAGAAGTGGCATCAGAAGCACCAGTAGCTTCAGAGGCACCAGCAGCACAACCTGCATCAACAAATACACTTCCAACGGATCCACACCTTCAACCACAAGCTGAAGCTTTCCGTCAAGATGTAGCGGCACAATTTGGTCTTACTGATATCGGTGGTTACCGTGAAGGTGATCCACAAGACCATGGTAAAGGACTTGCTGTTGACGTTATGGTACCAGTTGGTTCAGCAGTTGGTGATCAAGTTGCCCAATATGCAGTAGACAATATCTCAAATGCAGGTATTTCATACATCATCTACAAACAACAATTCTACGCACCAGTAAACAACATCTACGGACCAGCTAACACATGGAACCAAATGCCAGACCGTGGTAGCGTTACTGAAAACCACTATGACCACGTTCACGTGTCATTTAATGAATAAGTCAGAATAATAAAAAGTCACGCCTGGCGTGATTTTTTTGATATAATGGAGAAAAAGACGAAAGAAAGAGGAACTCTATTTGCAAGAGTATTCTGTTGAAATTACCCTAAATCACCCAGATGATGTCTTGTCACTTTTTGGGACCAATGAGCGCCATCTAAAACTTATCGAGGAAAACCTCAATGTTATTATTCATGCTCGAACAGAGCGTGTGCAGATACTTGGAGATGACGAGGAAAGTGTTGAATTGGCCCGTTTGACCATTCAAGCCCTCCTTGTTTTAGTGGAGCGTGGAATGCTAGTCAACACTTCAGATGTTGTCGCAGCCTTAACCATGGCTCAAGATGGTTCGATTGACAAGTTTGTTGCTTTATATGAAGAAGAGATTATCAAGGACAACAGTGGTAAGCCTATTCGAGTGAAGACCTTGGGGCAAAAGGTTTATGTTGATAGCATCAAAAGTCATGATGTGGTCTTTGGGATTGGTCCAGCTGGTACAGGGAAGACCTTTTTAGCGGTTACCCTTGCAGTTACAGCCCTTAAACGTGGTCAAGTTAAACGTATTGTTCTAACACGTCCGGCGGTTGAGGCGGGTGAGAGCCTCGGTTTCTTGCCTGGTGATCTCAAGGAAAAGGTGGATCCTTACCTTCGCCCTGTCTATGATGCCCTTTATCAAATTCTTGGTAAGGAGCAAACGACCCGCCTCATGGAACGTGAAATTATTGAGATTGCACCCCTCGCTTATATGCGTGGTCGTACCCTAGAGGATGCCTTTGTTATCCTTGATGAGGCACAAAATACAACCATCATGCAAATGAAGATGTTCTTGACCCGTCTTGGTTTTAATTCTAAGATGATTGTCAATGGGGACATGAGTCAGATTGACTTGCCACGTCGTGTTAAATCAGGCCTTGTCGATGCTATGGAGAAATTGAAGGGAATTAAGGCTATTGATTTTGTTCACTTCTCTGCTAGCGATGTCGTACGTCACCCAGTTGTAGCTGATATCATTAATGCTTATGAAAAAGATGCACCTAAGGTTGACTTTGAGGAAAAATCAGAGGAAACAAACAAGCTTGAAGAAGAAACAGCATCAGGATTGACTGAATACCCAGTAATTGGTGCTGAGGATGTAAAAAAGTAAATTGATGAAAAGAGGTTTGAGAGTATGTGTTCTCAACCTCTTTTTCCTTTACAGTCATGTCATTAGCTTTTCCCCTATTTCTGGTAAAATAGTATTGAATAATAGGCTGATATGGAGGGGAGAGCCATGACTAAAGCAAAAAAAATGGAAGATTGCTATCATTGTATTGCTTGGACTTGTTGCGACAGTCTTGATAGCCATAGGAGAGGGAAGATTTTGGAAGTATCAACAGAACTATATTCCAGACGGCACTTATCAGATGCTAAAATACGAGGCTAAATCGGCATATTCCAATGAATTGATAAATTGGACTGAGCGAGGAGAGAATAATGATAGCTTATATGAGGATTTTATAGTTGTTGAGAATATGAAATCTCAATTTTATTATGTTTTTGTGGGGGATGGGGAACCTTTTGTCTCACCATTTGAGCATGATGAAAAGCTCCCACAGACTTTTGACCCACGTACAGGGACTTTGAAACAGGATCTAACAGTCTCTGAATATGAAGCTCTAGTGATTTCTCATATAGATAAGATTTCTAAAAAGGGAGAGGAGTATTCAAGAGTAAAAGAAGTATCTGTCCAAAGGTGTGTAGACGATTATAAAAAAATGTTGAAGCAAAAAAGAACTTATGAAAAGCGCCCTAATGGTCTCGTTCTGACTGTTTATGCTAATGATGGACATATTGAGTCGCGTAGAACTTTTAAACGATTGAGCTCAGAGGAAGCCAAAGGGGTCAAAAGTGGTTATGATAGGGATTATGAGTATGCCTTGAAGTATTATAATTATTCAAGGCATGATGGGGATTATCTCATCTGGCGCTGATTCACTTACCAATCAAGCACCTCTTTACTATCGAGAATCATAGCCTAACGTTTTATTAAAGAACCTTACAGTCTTTATGATAATTGTCAAATACTATTTCACCATTTATTTTGGTACAATAGAACGGTAGACCAATAAAAAAGGAGATTATTATGAACCAGCAAGAGTGGATTGAGTACTTTGAATTAGTCAACGGTCGCAAAGCAACTCCCGCAGAGTTAGCTCAAGCTCAAGCAGCAGGCGAGTTTATCCTTGAACGACCTAACCCTAACGTCTTTGGCTCAAATGGACAGGCGACGGAGCAAAGACCGATTAAGCCAGCTGAACCTGTGATAACGATGACACAGCAGCCTCAGTTTGCCCAAACAACAGCAACCTTCCAACAAGTCGTACCTGCTAAAAAAGGTATGTCTAAGAAAACTAAGATTATTTTGGCATCAGTCTTGGGTGCTGTGGCAGTGATTTTACTTTCTGTTGGTGGCTATTCATTATGGCGTTATCAGTCAGGAAAAATTGTAGATGGAACCTATGAAGTAGTTTCTTTCTCTCGTTATGATGAAGACAAAGATAAAATGGTTGATGGCATAGATGAATACAAGGACGAAGGTTTGGACTTGCAGTCTTTTGTAGTTGTAAAGAATAATCAATCTAGAACCTACAATTTAGTAGAGAGTGACAATAAATCATATGTTAGTTTGATGGACTATGAGATAGATGTTCCTCAGGTATTTGATCCGTGGAATAGAACAGAGAGTCAAGTTTTAGATGCGGATCAAGTCGAAGATGTCACAAAAGACTTCATGAAAAAGATGAGAAAAGACTATTCGTTTTATACCAAAGAGGAAGCTGACAAAGTCGTTAAAAAAACAACAAGAGAATATAAAGATACCTTGAAGGAAAAACGTACCTATGTCAAGCATGGCGATGAATACACTCTGACTACTTATGATAAAAAAGGGAAGCTTCAGTCACGTATTACTTATAAACGTATGAGTAAGGGAGACGCTGAGGAGCGCTGGGATGACTATAAGGATGCCATCAAAGATTATAAGAAAGATTTGAAGACTTATAGTGATCAATATGATGACTTCAAGGATTACTATGATTATGGTTATGGCTACAATTACGGCTATGGTTATGGTAATGACTATGGCTATGGTTACAGCGATGACTATGGTAGTGGTTCTAAATCAGGCTCTGACGATAGTAAAAGCAGCAAAAAAGGCATTGATAAAATTTAATCAGCCAATGATGTAAATGAGCAAAGTGGTACAAGAAGGAGAGCTAAAACTCCATCTTGGTACCGCTTTATTTTTATGAAAATAGTCAAATAGCTTTGGAGTCTTTTTTCTGTTAGAATGGAAGTATCAATGAAAAAGGGGACTTTTATGAACGAAAAAGAGTGGTTAGATTATTTCGAAACAATCAATAATCGTAAGCCGACAGAGGAAGAAATCCAACAAGCAAAAGCTAATGGGGAATTTATTTCTCAAGAGGCTAAGGACGAGGGTATTAATCCACAGCAAGCTCAGTTGAGTGACCAAGTGACACAAGCCGTTTCACAAGTTGCTCCTGCTAAGACAGGCTTGTCTAAGAAAGCTAAAATTATTATTGCTTCTGTAGTGGGGGCGATTGTCCTAGTGGCACTTTCATTTGGTGGCTATGCGTTTATGCACTTGCAAGGCGGTAAAATACCTGAAGGAACCTATCTGCTTGAAACTTATCGCTTTTACCATAAAGATAAGAAGAAAATGGTTGATGGTATGGAATCTTTCAAGAAAAGTGGTCTAGAGGCTCATGATTTTGTTAAAGTCAAAGGTAATAATGTTAAATTTTATTTTTATACCTTAGCTGGCGGGAACAATCTGGTTGACTTTACAGACTATGATACTGACGAAGCATACCATCCAGATGCTTGGTCAGGAACGCTTAAACCAACCATGTCACTATCTGAATATACCAAAGTCATTGACCAAGCGGTAGATAATCAATACAAAATAAGTGAATATCGAACTCAGGCTGATAACGATGAAAGTAAAAAGATTTACGTTAAATCCTACAAAGAATCTCTTGAAGAAACCGTTCGATACAAGGTTAAGGGTGATAGATTGATCGTTACAACTTATAATAAGAAAGGCAAACTTATTGAAGAAAGAAGTTTCAAACGCCTATCAGGGGATGACGTGAAGAAATTAGATTATGACTATGAACGTGATGTTAGAGTTGATAAAAAGCGCTTCCAAAACTAGTAATGTTTAAAACCAGCTTAGCTGGTTTTTTTAGTGTCCAAAACGTGCTATAATAAGATGTTATATCATCAGTGTTAGCCCATTTGTTAACACATGAAAGGAAATTAAAATGACAAAAACATTCTACATCACAACACCTATCTATTACCCATCTGGTAAATTACATATTGGTTCTGCCTATACGACCATTGCTTGTGACGTCTTAGCACGTTACAAACGTATGATGAACTATGATGTCTTCTACCTTACTGGGCTTGATGAACACGGCCAAAAGATTCAACAAAAGGCTGAAGAAGCAGGAATCACACCACAAGAGTATGTGGATGGTATGGCTGTTGGTGTTAAGGACCTCTGGCAACTTTTGAATATCTCATACGATAAATTCATCCGTACGACAGATGATTACCATGAAAAAGTTGTTGCTCAAGTTTTCGAGCGTCTCTTGGAAAAAGGAGATATCTATCTTGGTGAATACTCAGGTTGGTACTCAGTTTCAGATGAAGAATTCTTCACTGAAAGTCAGTTGGCAGAAGTTTACCGTGATGAGCAAGGGAATGTCATTGGTGGGGTAGCTCCATCAGGACATGAAGTAGAGTTGGTTTCTGAAGAATCATATTTCTTTAAACTCAGCAACTACGCAGACCGTTTGACTGCCTTCTTTAAAGAACACCCAGAATTTATCCAACCTGATGGTCGTATGAATGAAATGCTTAAAAACTTCATCGAGCCAGGCTTGGAAGACTTGGCTGTGTCACGTACAACCTTCACTTGGGGAGTAAAAGTACCATCAGATCCAAAACACGTGGTTTATGTGTGGATTGATGCTCTTATCAACTATATCACTGCCCTTGGTTATGGTCAGGATGAGCATGGTAACTTTGATTTATTCTGGCAAAATGATGAAAACCACGAAATTATCCACATGATTGGTAAGGATATTCTTCGTTTCCACTCAATCTACTGGCCAATCATCCTTATGGCTCTTGATTTGCCATTGCCTACACGCCTTGTTGCCCACGGTTGGTTCGTCATGAAAGACGGTAAGATGTCTAAGTCTAAAGGAAACGTGATTTATCCAGAAATGTTGGTAGAGCGTTTTGGTCTGGATCCACTCCGTTACTACCTCATGCGTAGTCTTCCTGTCGGTTCAGATGGTACCTTCACACCAGAAGACTATGTGGCTCGTATCAACTACGAATTGGCTAATGACCTTGGGAATCTCCTAAACCGTACAGTTGCCATGATTAACAAGTATTTCGGTGGTAAAGTTCCTGAATTACCTGTTATGGACTCAGCTACATTTCCGCCGGCATTTATCGAGAAAGACGATGTGAGTTATCCTAATCCTGCATATACTCCTGCAATGCATCTTGTTGAAAAAGTGGAAGCTTTTATTCGATATTACCATAATCGTATGGAAGCAGTGGACTTCCCACGCGCCTTAGATGCCGTTTGGGGTATCATTTCACGTACCAATAAGTATATTGATGAAACAGCTCCTTGGGTACTTGCCAAAGAGGATGGTGACAAGGAACAATTGGCAGCGGTTATGTCTCACTTGGCGGCTAGCCTTCGTGTGGTAGCCCACCTGATCCAACCATTCATGATGACAACTTCAAATGCCATTATGGAACAACTTGGATTGCCAGTAGCATTTGACCTTGAACATCTTGAACTTTCTGGCTTCCCAGAAAATGTGACAGTCGTTTCAAAAGGAACTCCAATCTTCCCACGTCTTGACATGGACGAAGAAATTGCTTACATCCAATCTCAAATGAACGCAGGCAAACCTCAAGAGAAAGAATGGAACCCAGAAGAGGTCGAACTTAAGTCTGAAAAAGACCAAATCAAATTTGAAGACTTCGACAAGGTTGAAATCCGTGTCGCTGAAGTTAAAGAAGTGGAAAAAGTCGAAGGTTCAGATAAATTGCTTCGCTTCCGTCTTGACGCTGGCGACGGAGAAGACCGTCAAATCCTCTCAGGTATCGCTAAATTCTATCCAAACGAACAAGAATTGGTTGGCAAGAAACTTCAAGTCGTGGCAAACCTCAAGCCACGCAAGATGATGAAGAAATATGTCAGCCAAGGTATGATTCTTTCTGCTGAACATAACGGCAAACTCACTGTCTTGACAGTGGATCCATCTGTTCCAAATGGAAGTGTGATTGGGTAAAATATCATAAAAAAACAGTTTAGCAATTCTACGAATTGGAAAACTGTTTTTTTACTAATCTTCGGTTGTGAGTAAAGCGCTTGAAACACTTCTAAATCTAACACTTAGGAGTTCTGATTCCTTAAAACTGAAAATTATCTATTGAAGAATGTCCCCTAAGGTCTGTAACTACTTAAAGAAAGTCCCAAGAGGACCTAGTGTATAAGAAAACGAGTTCAGTCGAACTCGTTTTTTTATACACTATATTTCAATAAATGCTTAATGCGTTCCACACTTTCATCAGGACCATAAGCATTTGGGTATCGGTCTAGTTTACTGATAGCGTCAAGGTCTGCTTGGTCTAGGTGGAAGTCAAAGCTATTAAAGTTTTCCTTCATTCGTTCGATATGGGTACTTTTTGGAATAGTCAAGATGCCTTGTTGGGTTTGCCATCTGAGGATGACCTGGGCAACTGTCTTGCCATGTTTTTCAGCAATAGCAGTTAGAGTTGGGTCCTGAAAAATACCATCCTCTCCTCTATGAAAAGGAGCCCAGGCTTGCGTTAGGGTACCAAATTCCTTATCAGCTTTCTGGATTAGTTTGTGTTGTTTATAGGGATGCAACTCGATTTGATTGACTGCTGGAATTACAGGTGTCTGCAAGGCAAAATCCGCCAAACGCCCTGTTGAGAAGTTAGAAACACCAATGGCTCTAATAAGTTCTTCATGCTTAAGCTCAATCATAGCACGCCAGGCACCATGTAAGTCGCCAAAAGGTTGATGAATCAAATATAAATCAAGATAGTCAGTATCTAGTTTGCGAAGTGTTTCTTTTAGGGCTAATTTGGTATCTTCGTAGCCAAGCTGGCTAATCCAGGCCTTACTAGTCAGGAAAATATCCTCGCGAGGGATACCAGATGCCTTAATAGCACGTCCCACGGCTTCCTCATTTCGATAAAGGCTAGCAGTATCAATCAATCGATAGCCTACAGAAAGAGCATCTTCAACGGCTTTTTGACATTCCTTTTGATTAAAAATTTGCCAGACACCAAAACCAAGCACGGGTATTTTGATGCCATTATTAAGTGTTTGAAATTCCATTTTCTTCTCCTTAGTGGTGGGGTAGTAAGCTATCCTGAATTTCCTCGATAAAAGCTTGAATAATTGCGGATTGTTTCTGTTTATTATTGGTCACAAACCCCAAGGTGTGCTTTGGACTGTTCTTCAGTGGAAGTAAAACAATTTGGTCCTTAATGAAACTATTAACAATACCGAGACCAGAAGCGTAACTATCTGAGGCACAGAGCAGATTCATGACACTGCCTCGGTCATTACTGTAAATTACTTGTTGGTCAGGCAGAACCTCGAGAGGATCTTCGTCAAAATGGATTCCAGAGCTTTCTTGACGAAAGCGGACCTGTGGGTATCCCTCTAAATCTTTGAGATTGAGGGATTTTTTGTGAGCTAGGGGATGTTGGCGACCTAAGAAAATCTTAGTTTCAAACTCTCCAAGTGGGGTGAAAGTCAGATCCATGTGTTGGAAACTGCGTTCAAGGATATGGTCATTGTCTTCATCTAGATAAATAATCCCCAGGTCACTTTCGAAGCTCTCAACGCTTTTGAGAATCTTCCTAGTCGTTGTTTCAATCAGTTGAAATTCTTGATAATCACTACGAAAACGTTGGGCAATGTGAGCCATGGGAAGTGATAAGAAATCGTAGTGGTGACTGGCAACAGTGAATGATTTCTTGAATGATTTACGGTAACGTCCTTCTAGGAGATCTAACTCTCCAAGAATACGTTTGGCGTATTTGAGAAAATCATGACCGTCATCAGTTAGTTTAGCTCCTGTATTGGAACGCTCAAAGAGTTGGACACCAAGTTCTTCCTCTAAGTCACGGATGGATGCTGAGAGATTAGGCTGAGTCAAAAAGAGTTTTTTAGCAGCCTTACTAAAAGACCCTGTTTCAGCGATAGTCTGAACATAGCGACATTGTTGAAAATTCATAAGCATCCCCTTTGAAAAATATGATTGTAGGTCATATTATAACAAAATGAGAAGTCTAAAATCAGCAAAATTCTGATAGGAATAGATGAAGACCTGATATGAAATTTCTATGATTAAATCGTTTTAGGAGTAATTATGGAAATTGAGATAAGTCGTAAGAAAGCAGTTCTGATAAATGAAAAACTGCATCCACAGGTTAGACACTGAAAATCTAACTTATGGGATGCAGTTTGAAATATTAATCATTAAGATATCTAATGGCTTTCAATTTTTTAGGACGAATAAGGAAGAGTCCTAGGGCAATTAAAGGTAGCCAGAAAATGAAATTCCAGATACTTGTAGCTGGTGCAGCCTGTGTTGATTGCGAGATAAGGACACTGCCAAAATCAATCAAAAAGTGCAGAATAATAGTCCACCAGAGGCTACCGGTACGTAGGTAAATAGCAGCAAAGAATATGCCATAAGCTGTTGCATAATAAACTTGGAACAGGGTAGCGTTCAAGGGCTGGTGAGTAAGATTTCCGAGATGGGCCAATCCAAAAAATATGGCAGACAAGAAAACGACTCCTAAAACCTGTTTTGAAGATCTAATACCATCTTGAAAGGCGAGCTTAAGGAAAAGTCCACGAAAAAAATATTCCTCAAAAAAACCGGCTCCTAAGGCAATAATCAAGGCAGTTCCTATCATGTGAGGTGCTTTACTGATACCCAAAGCAACCGCAGAAAGAAAGAAAAAATCTGCCAAAAGAACCAACCAACAAACACTTAGGGTTTCAGACCAACTTATCTTTTTTGTCGATTTGATCTTTAATCCGAGGCGTCTCTGTACGATGAAATAGTACACACACATAAGGCCAAGCGTTTTAATGAGATAAGCTATATTCTCAGGCAGAGGCCTAAGAATCAAACGAAGTACAAGGTTCGCTAAAATAATACTAATCCCAAGAAGGATCAGCAATCTCATTTCTTTTTTTGTCATTGAAAAGTCCCCCAACTTTCTTAACATTTTTTTCAAGCATACGACGAAAAACGCTTAAAGTCAAGGTCTTGAAGGTATTTTTTATGTGTTTTTAGTTATGAAGAGGCCAGTTATTGATGACCTGCTTCTAATAGGAAGCCTATTCTATCGTTGAAACAGTTTATTATGAGAAATAAATGAACAGTTATAAGAAAGTATTAAGTAAAAAACTCTGTAAAATCCTTACTAATTACTCTTTATTGTAAAGAAATGATTAAAATATAACAAAAGTGTGTCAAATTTTAAAAACATGTAGCAAATATATAATATTTTTTTCAGAAAACTATTGCCAAATTTTGAAAATCACGGTAGTATATTAAACGGTGAAGAAAATAGGTTAATAAAATGTTAACCAAGAAGGAGAAAGTGTAAATGAAAGTCAATCCATTTAAAACAACATTGTATTCAAGCGTATTGCTTGCAGGGCTCGCGGCTACAAGCGTAGCAGCTGCGGATGAAGCTAAAGATGTAACAACAACTACTGATACTGATGCAACCGTATCAAATACGGCTGCAGAATCAAGTGCTAACCTTGTTAAAACAACAGGTGATGCAGCAGTTGTTACTACAGTACCTGGAACAGAAGAAAAAACTACTACTGAAACAGATACTACTGTAAAAACAACAACTAAAGCTATTGCTGAAGTTTCAAATCCTGACTTCGATAATGCTGTTGAAGCTGCAACAACGACTGCAGCAGCATCAAAAGATTCTGCTGATGTTAAAGCTGTCCAAAATCAAGCAGCTAAAGATGCTCAAGAAGCTTCAAATACAGTTGTTTCTGAAAATAAATTGACTCGTGAAGAAGCTGATGCAGCTCTTACATCTGCTAAAGCAAATGTTGTTGCAACAGGGGGATTCACAGCTACAGAAGAAGCAGGTGTTAAACACACTAGCGTCGAAGCTGCTAACAATGACAACAAAGTTCAAACAACAGCTTTGACAACTGCGGTTTCAGAATATAAACAAAAACTTGCAGATTACAAGACACAATTGGATAAATACTACCAAGACGTTCTTGCTTATGCTGCTTGGGAAAAATCCTACAAAGAGTACACTGGTGGAACAACAGCTCGTCTTTTGACAAAAGGCTTGGCTGAAAATGCTACTGGCTTGATCTATAAAACAGAATCTGATGCTACTATGACTGTTGAAAATTCAGCAGGTTCTGTTGACTACTTGGATAAAACAATCCAATCAGGTCACTCAGTAGATGAAATCCTTGAACAATTCAACACATCTCGTTACATTCCAAGTGACTTCAGTGCAGCTAACGGTACACAGTACACTATCAATGCTGACGGTGAATACACTGAAGATGTATGGTTGAAGATGGCTACAGGTCAAACATTGACTGTAACATACAACAACCTAAACGGAACATCATTCAATGGTACTCCAGTTAAGAAAATTGTTGCAACTTACACTTTGGTAGAAACACCAAGTACAGATGGTTCAGCCATTGTTAAGTTGTATCACGATCCAACTAAGACACTTTTCATTGGTTCACAAACTGACGACACTAACAAAAAACTTCACGTTAAGATGAACTTGAACTTCTTTGATTCTGAGTCATCAGTGACACCACTTGATTTGTCTAAGAACGGATCAGTTTTGAGTATCTCATCACTTAACCACTGGAACACTGAGCTTGGAAACCACATTGAAAAAGTTGGTTTGAATGGTAATGAATACGTTCAAATTCCTGGTTCATCTATCACTTTGCATGAAGATGGTTATGCTTATGCAACAAATGATAACGAATTTGTGGCTAACGGTTCACGCTTTAACAGTGACCCAACAGTTGATCCAACAACTGGTGAAGTTACAGATGAAGGTTGGGATGCGATCAACCCAGACGGAACACCTCGTACGAAGAATGCCTACTATGGTGCTGCTGCAACAATCTTCAAGGGTGAACCAATGGACTTCATCGTAAGCGGAAATAACCTTAACGTTCCAACTGCTTACTGGTTCGCAACTAACTCAACAGTAGTTGTTCCTGAATTGCCAGAAGAACCAAACAAACCTGTTCTTCCAAACACTGTTTCAGCAAAAGTTACTTACCACAAAAACTTTGTATCTGTTGAAGAAACAACTGAGAAACCAAAACCTCAAGTACCAACAACTCCAACAGAACCTACACCAGGTAAACCTGTAACACCAACATCAGTACCTGTAAAAGAAGAAGCTCCAGCTCTTCCAGCTACTGGTGAAAAATCAACAGCAGCTTCTGCAGCAGCAGGTGCAGCTATGGTGACATCAGCTTTGGCCTTGTTCGGTATTTCAACTTACAAACGTAAACACTAAGATAATACATAAAAAAGCTAGGAAAATTTCCTAGTTTTTTTAGTTTGGAAAAATCAAGTTAACCAGAAATAATAAAGATGAAATTTTCTGACATTTCCTGAGGTTACTTGATTTAGACTGAAAAAAGAAAAATAGACATACATTTTCTAATTTTTTCAAAATCGCAACTAAAGCCTATATTATAAGCTTTTTTCTATAGTTAACTATGTATAAAACAAGGGTGTAAATATTATTTTCAAAAAATATGAAATAAATTAATTGACAAAAAATTATAATACAGTATAATAGATTGTGTTAGGAAGAGTTTGTTTTTTTGGCAGGGTGACTCCCTAGTCAAAAAGGACTAGCTTAGAATCTGGAATTCTAAGTTATCAAATTCCAATGTTTCATTGTGATGATTTAAAAAAGAGAAGATTTAAACAGCAAAAAATTAGATTAATCGATTTAAAACATCAGCATCATCGTAGCGGGAGCTAGCGGTATTTTTAATCCGTGTAGAGCAAACGACAGATTCAAAAACAGCAGAATCGGTAGAGACTAATCGTCAAAAGCGAAGAGGGAAAGAAAATAAAGCAGTAACTGCTAATATACCTATCAGAAGGTGGACTAAACCTAATGACTGATAGGTGGTATGTTTTGAGAGTGGCGTTTTAGCCAATACTCTTCTAGGAAATAGTATCTTGTAAGTAGTATGACGTTCTACGTAAAGAAGCTAGAGGGAAAGTTCTTCAGATTGACTGACTATCAATCACAAGATACTCTTAACTAGAAACCATTTTGAACCAACACGATTTTGCGTTTGTTGGTATTGAACTGCACCTAGGGAAATGGTGGTTCAATGTTAGTAAATAAAGACTTTAACTTGTAAAAGTCTAAAAATTGTTTTATCTCATTATCAACTCAAGGATTAAGTTTTTATTGGGATTGCGGAACAAAAGGGTGATAAGCATATTGGGATGATGCTTCAGTGACGGAATTTGACCAGATGTTTGTGAGAGCATCTGTCTATGCTACATTAGCTATTTTTAATGGTTATGTGGGATAGAAACTGTTTTCAAAATCCTGATTCCTAGGAAAATTGGGGGATTTTCCTTGAAGAATTGAGATTTTTGAAAAGAGATCAAATGGACTGAGCGGCACTTGTATCCCAAGGTAAGCAATACACCTATAAACCTAAGTTTCCATACAGCAGGGAGCAAGTTTCAGTTTGAATGGGGGACGCATCTAGAGTAATCTAGATGTTTTTTTTATTTTGTGAATTCTTTTACGAATAAGTAAGAGAGTGCACGAAGGAGAGAGTCATGTTAATTGCAAGAAATCAGGAGGGGAAGCTCGTTTCAGCTCTAGAAACCAGTTTGCAACGTAAGGAATCCTATAGCTGTCCTGGTTGCCAGGGAGTTGTTCTTCTGAGACATGGCCAGGTAATGTGTCCACATTTTGCTCATAAGTCTTTGCAAGATTGTCAGTTCTTCTCGGAGAATGAATCGGCCCAACATTTATCCCTTAAGGCAGCTTTGTATAAATCTTTGGTTAATCATGGTGAAAAAGTAAGTATTGAAAAAGTTTTGTCTGAGATGGGGCAAATTGCAGATTTATTTGTTGGCGATTCCCTGGCTCTGGAAGTTCAGTGTTCTCGGTTATCCCAGCAACGTTTGAGAGAGAGGACATGTGCCTATCACCAAGCAGGTTACGAAGTGCGTTGGCTTTTGGGTGAGGAACTCTGGTTGAATGGACGTTTAACAGACCTGCAGCGGGACTTTCTCTATTTTACGGCTAAGATTGGATTTCACCTATGGGAGCTTGATTGGAAGCGTGAGGAAATTAGACTTAAGTATCTCATCTATGAGGATATTTTTGGGAAAGTCTATTATTTAACTAAGGCTTGGTCGTTAACCGAAAATCTTATGACAGTTTTACGTTTTCCTTATCAAACAGAAAAGGTTGAGACCTATCAAGTAACTCAGCGAAAGAAGGTCTCACATGTGATTCAACGAGAATTAATGGGGAAAAATCCAAGGTGGATGAGAAGGCAGGAAGAAGCCTATCTTAAGGGAATGAATTTGTTATGCCTGTTTGATCAGGATTTTTTTCCACAAGTGAGATTTCCAGAATCTAAGCAGGGTTTTGTACAAATTAGACAGTCACTTGAAGGTTTTGAAAAGCTTTTTAAGCAATATTATCGAAAAAGGCATTTTTCTTATCAACAAACTCTCTACCCTCCCACCTTTTATGCTAAAATAGTAAAGAATAGATACAATTAAGGAGAATATTATGTCAGACAATCGTGCTCATTTAGAAGAGAAATACACATGGGATTTGACGACCATTTTTGCGACAGATGCAGATTGGGAGACTGAATATGAAAGCACTGTTCAGGATTTGAAGAAGGCTAGTGCTTATGCAGGTCATCTCTTAGATTCTGCTAAGAACTTGCTTGAGGCAACAGAACTTTATATGAGCCTTATGCGTCGCTTGGAGAAAATCTATGTCTATGCGTCAATGAAAAATGACCAAGACACAACAGTAGGGCTTTACCAAGAGTACCAAGCTAAGGCCTCAAACCTTTACTCACAGTTGAGTGAAGCCTTTGCATACTTTGAGCCTGAATTTATGGCCTTGGATGATAAGAAATTAGCTGAGTTTAAAGAACAAGAGCCAGGTCTTGGACTTTATGACCACTATTTCGAACGCCTTTTGGCAAACAAGGACCACGTTCTTTCTCAAGAAGCTGAGGAGCTCTTGGCAGCAGCAGGTGATATCTTCAACGGTCCAACGGATACCTTCAATGTCTTGGATAATGCTGATATCCTCTTCCCATGGGTATCAGATGGTCAAGGGGATGTGGTTGAGTTGACACATGGTAACTTTATCACCCTCATGGAATCTAAGGACCGTGACATTCGTAAGGGAGCTTATGAAGCGATGTATGGGACCTACGAGCAGTTCCAACATACTTATGCACAAACACTCCAAGGCGTTGTCAAGGTTCACAATTACCAAGCCAAAGTTCGTCACTATAATTCAGCACGTCATGCAGCACTTGCAGCTAACTTTATTCCAGAAAGTGTTTATGATTCACTCTTGGAATCAGTGAACAAGCATTTGCCACTTTTGCATCGTTACCTTGATTTGCGTAAGAAGGTCTTGGGGCTTGACGAGCTTAAGATGTATGATGTCTATACACCACTTTCTGAGACTGAAACTGCTCTTACTTATGAAGAATCCCTCAAGAAAGCAGAAGAAGTCTTGGCAATCTTTGGTGAAGAGTATAGTAAAGGGGTTCATGCAGCCTTTACGGAACGTTGGATTGACGTTCACCCTAACAAAGGAAAACGTTCAGGTGCTTACTCAGGTGGTGCCTATGATACCAATGCTTTCATGCTTTTGAACTGGCAAGATACTTTGGACAATCTCTTTACCTTGGTTCACGAGACTGGTCATAGTTTGCATTCAACGTTCACACGTCAGACTCAACCATATGTTTACGGAGATTACCCAATCTTCTTGGCGGAAATTGCGTCTACAACCAATGAAAATATCTTGACAGAAACGCTTCTTAAAGAGGTCAAAGATGACAAGACACGTTTTGCTATTCTTAACCACTATTTGGATGGTTTCAAGGGAACTGTCTTCCGTCAAACACAATTTGCAGAGTTTGAACATGCTATCCATGAAGCAGATGCATCTGGTCAAATCTTGACAGCCGACTTCATGAATAAGCTTTACGCAGATCTCAATGAGAAATACTATAATCTCAAAGCTGAAGATAACTACGAAATTCAGTTTGAGTGGGAACGTATTCCGCATTTCTACATGAATTACTATGTCTACCAATACGCTACAGGGTTTGCGGCAGCAAGCTACTTGGCTGAAAAAATTGTTCATGGTACTGAAGAAGATAAGGAAGCTTACCTTACTTACCTTAAGGCGGGAAGCTCAGACTATCCTTTGGAAGTCATCAAGAAAGCTGGTGTTGATATGACCAATACCGACTACTTGGATGCTGCCTTCAAAGTTTTTGAAGACCGTCTCGTTGAATTGGAAGACTTGGTTGAAAAAGGTGTTCACCTTTCTTAAAAATAAGTCACTATAAGAGAGAATCATTCTGAATCAGGATGATTCTTTTTATGTCTAAAAACGAACGTTTACTAGAATACAAGTTCTAATTGATTTGGAAATGAGTTGATGAGCATATTTATAGCCCATGGTTTATATTCATGATAGACTAAAAACCTAACGTTTTGTGTTTTATAAGTGAACAATGTTCAGAAATAGAAAGTAGGTTTTTGTGAAAACAACCAATCGTTATCTTGTAGCAACGTGTGGTGTCTTACTCCATCTCATGTTGGGGTCTACCTATGCTTGGAGTATCTATCGTAATCCTATTATGGCCCAGACTGGCTGGGATCAATCTTCAGTTTCTTTTGCCTTTTCGTTGGCCATCTTTTGTCTAGGACTCTCTGCAGCTTTCATGGGGCGTCTGGTTGAAAAATTTGGTCCTAGGGTGACTGGAAGTATGTCGGCTGTTCTCTATGCTGGGGGAAATATTCTGACAGGAGTTGCCATTGCTCATGGAGAGCTGTGGATGCTTTATCTTGGTTATGGTATTCTTGGTGGTCTAGGACTGGGTGTGGGTTATATTACACCTGTTTCAACTATTATTAAGTGGTTTCCTGATAAGCGTGGACTTGCGACTGGCCTTGCCATTATGGGCTTTGGCTTTGCCTCGCTGCTAACTAGTCCCATTGCTCAATATCTGATTCAGGCACGTGGTGTTGAGCAGACCTTTTATATCTTGGGAGTTGTTTATTTTGTTGTTATGCTTTTTGTCTCACAATTCATTAAACGACCAAGTGTAGAGGAAGCACAACTGTTGGCTGACAAGAGTCCAAACCGTCAGGCTGCTGATTTAAGTAAAGGAGTTACGGCTAATGAGGCTCTGAAATCATCAACTTTCTACTGGTTATGGCTTATTCTGTTTATCAATATTTCATGTGGCTTAGCCCTTGTCTCTGCTATTTCTCCAATGGCTCAAGATATGGTTGGGATGTCAGCGGAATCAGCGGCAGTTGTTGTAGGTGTTATGGGAATCTTTAATGGTTTTGGTCGCCTTCTGTGGGCAGGCTTGTCGGATTATATTGGGCGTCCGAAGACCTTTATCCTCCTCTTTGTGGTTAATATTGTTATGGCCGTCCTCCTAATTGTCCTGCAAGTTCCACTTGTCTTTGTGGTTGCGATGGCTGTTCTGATGACTTGCTACGGGGCAGGATTCTCCTTGATTCCTCCCTACCTTAGCGATATCTTTGGGGCAAAGGAGTTGGCTACCCTTCATGGTTATATTTTGACTGCCTGGGCGATGGCGGCCTTAGTGGGGCCAATGCTCTTGTCGGTAACCTACGAATTGACAAAATCATACCAGATGACCTTGCTTGTTTTTATTGCTCTTTACGTGGTGGCTTTGGTCATTGCTTACCTCTTGAAAAAGAGGGGGTTACGTCAAGTAGCCTAATGATGACGATTTGATTTATAGATAAGAAAAATCTCTAGCACTCGCTAGGGATTTTTTATATAATAAAACACATGGTTAAATCATATAGTAAAAACGCAAATCACAACATGCGACGTCCTGTAGTCAACAAGGATATCGTGGACTACATGCGAACGCATCTTCAGGAAAATAAAGGGCATTTGGCTGAACTGGAGGCCTTTGCTCGTAAGGAAAATATTCCAATTATCCAGCACGAAGTAGTTGCTTATTTCCGATTTTTGTTACAGACCTTGCAGCCTAAGAAAATCCTTGAGGTAGGAACAGCTATTGGTTTTTCAGCCCTTCTTATGGCTGAGTATGCACCTGATGCTCAGATTACAACGGTTGATCGTAATGAAGAAATGATTGGCTTTGCCAAGGAAAATCTAGCCAAGTATGACAGTCGCAAACAAATTACCTTGGTCGAAGGAGATGCAGCGGAAGTTTTGAAAGATTTGGACACTGATTATGATTTTGTCTTTATGGACTCAGCCAAGTCTAAATATATCGTCTTTCTGCCTGAAATCCTAAAACGTCTCAAGGTAGGTGGTGTCATCGTCTTTGATGATATCTTCCAAGGTGGGGACATTGCCAAAGACATCATGGAGGTTCGCCGTGGTCAGCGTACGATTTACCGTGGCTTGCATCGTCTTTTCGATGCGACCTTAGATAACCCTGGATTGACTGCTAGTTTGGTCCCTATGAGTGACGGACTTCTTATGCTTCGGAAAAATTCTGAAAATATTATCTTACCAGATTAAGCATTATTTAAGTAAGTGTGGTATAATAACAGAGATATTGACAATTTAAGGAGTAGATAGAATGGCTAAAGAAAATGAAAACCTTGAGTCAACAGAAGAAACTGTTGAAGAGGTTGTAGCAGACAAAGACGCAGAACAAGAGCATCTTGATCGCCAAAAAGAAGAAGAGGAAAGCATCGCCCTCGCCAGTGAAAAAGCGAAAGAAAAAGCTAAACGTGCTAAAACTAAAAAGACACGTGATGCTGGTAAACCAAGCTCAGGTGGTCGCTTCCTTGGGGGTCTTGCCCTTGTAGCTGTTTCAGCTCTCGTTGGTGCAGGTGCTATGTATGTTTCTCTAGGTAACAAAACAACTGAAGAAACAACTTTGGTATCTATGAAAGGTGATACTGTTACTGTTGGTGATGTTTTTGATTCACTTAAAGGTAGCAGCCAAACACAACAAAGTGTTTTGAGTGCAACTTTGCAAAAGGCTCTTGAAAAAGAATATGGTAGCAAGGTCAGCAAAGAAGACGTTGACAAAGCTTATAAGCAAGCTTCAGAACAATACGGAGATCAATTCTCACAAGTACTTGCAGCCTATGGTCAAACAGAAGAGTCATACCGTAATCAAATCCGTACACAAAAATTGGTTGAGTATGCTGTTAACCAAGCCGCACAAAAAGATTTGACGGAAGCAAATTACAAGGCTGCCTATGATAACTACACACCAAATACAGAGGTGCAAGTGGTTTCAACTACTGATAAAGCAGTGGCAGATAAAGTAGACTCTGAAGCTAAGGCAGAAGGAGCAGATTTCTCACAAGTAGCTAAAGATAACAGCTTGGAAGTGACTTCTAAGACAGTTAACTCAGCTTCTCAAGACTTCCCAGCAGATGTTTTGACGGCAGCCTTCAAACAAGATGCTAATGCCGTCTCTGACGTGGTGACTGTTTCAAACAGCTCAACTGGTGCTGCAACTTATTACATCGTCAAAACTGTTTCAAAATCTGAGAAAAATGCAGATTGGAAAAATTACAAGGATGATTTGACTAAGGTTATCATCAATGGTAAGAAAGCTGATACTAACTTCACTAACTCAGTGATTGCTAAGGTCCTTAAGAAATATAATGTTAAAGTTGTAGACAAGGCCTTCAGTGCAATTCTTGACCAGTATGTGACTGGTTCTGGGGCTTCATCAAGTTCATCATCAAGCTCTAGCAAATAAATCACAAGATAGAGTTGATAATGCCATTATCAGCTTGACCTAAGACCTAAAACACGTTAAAATGGAGAGTAACTGAGAGTTTTAATATCATGAGACTTTTAGTTTTCCCTTTGAGAATGGTAATCATCGCTTCTGATACAGAAAAATGGCGGTCGCTGCGAGCCATGGACGAATCTGGTTACTTGCTACTCAAAGTTCACAATTAAAGACAAATAAGAATGACAAGTTCATTGAATGAAGGTGGTACCGCGGTTCACGTCGCCCTTCGTTTAGTGGTCTTGTCTTTTATTCTTTGGGTATTTTCTGAATGTAATGTGTGGCAATATTGGAGGTAGGATATGAAAACCTATTTTGTCAAACAGAAGTTTCGATTGGGTGGCGAACGCTTTGATATCAAGGATGATCAAGGTAGAGTTGCCTATCAGGTTGAAGGATCCTTTTTCAAGATTCCAAAGACCTTTACAATTTTTGGTGAGGATGGTCGTGAGATTAGTCATATCACCAAGGAGCCGCTTAGTCTCTTGCCTAAGTTTACAGTAGACTTGCGAGATGGTTCGAGTTTTTACATTCGAAAAAAATTAACCCTTCTTCGTGATAAGTATGATGTCGATAATCTTGGCTTGCGAATAGAGGGTAATATTTGGGATTTGGATTTTCAACTGCTTAATAGTCAAAATCAGGTAGTTGCTAGGATTCAAAAGGAGCTCTTCCATCTGACATCGACCTATACTGTTACTGTTTATGAAAATACTTACGCCGATTTGGCCATTTCCCTGTGTGTTGCTATTGACTATGTGGAAATGCTCGAGAATAGCTCAAAATAAGAAATATTTATTTAAGGAGAAACAATGAAACAACTTACTTCAGCACAAATTCGTCAAATGTGGCTTGATTTCTGGAAATCAAAAGGTCACGCTGTTGAACCATCAGCTAACTTGGTTCCAGTTAACGATCCAACCCTTCTTTGGATTAACTCAGGGGTTGCCACTCTGAAGAAATACTTTGATGGCTCTGTGATTCCTGAAAATCCACGTATCACCAACTCACAAAAGGCTATCCGTACCAATGATATCGAAAACGTTGGTAAGACAGCTCGTCACCACACAATGTTTGAAATGCTTGGTAATTTCTCAGTTGGTGACTACTTCCGTGATGAAGCTATCGAATGGGGTTATGAGCTTTTGACAAGCCCAGAGTGGTTTGATTTTCCAAAAGACAAACTTTACATGACTTACTATCCAGATGATAAAGATTCATACAACCGTTGGATTGCTTGCGGTGTTGAACCTAGTCATTTGATTCCAATTGAAGATAACTTCTGGGAAATCGGTGCTGGACCTTCAGGACCAGATACTGAAATCTTCTTTGACCGTGGCGAAGACTTTGACCCTGACAATATTGGTATCCGTTTGCTTGAAGAAGATATTGAAAACGACCGTTACATTGAAATTTGGAACATCGTTTTGTCACAATTCAACGCAGACCCAGCTGTTCCACGTTCAGAATACAAAGAACTTCCTAATAAAAACATTGATACGGGAGCAGGTCTTGAACGTCTTGTAGCCGTAATGCAAGGGGCTAAAACAAACTTTGAAACAGACCTCTTCATGCCTATCATTCGTGAAATCGAAAAAATGTCTGGTAAAACTTATGATCCAGATGGTGACACAATGAGCTTCAAGGTCATCGCTGACCACATCCGTTCATTGGCATTTGCCATTGGTGATGGTGCCCTTCCAGGTAATGAAGGTCGTGGTTATGTCCTTCGTCGTCTTCTCCGTCGTGCCGTAATGCACGGCCGTCGTCTCGGCATTTCTGATGCTTTCTTGTACAAACTTGTTCCAACTGTTGGTCAAATCATGGAAAGCTATTACCCAGAGGTTCTTGAGAAGAAAGACTTTATCGAGAAGATTGTTAAACGTGAAGAAGAGACCTTTGCACGTACTATCGATGCGGGTTCAAGCATGCTTGACGAGCTTCTTGCTAACCTTAAGAAATCTGGTAAAGATACGCTTGAAGGTAAAGATATCTTTAAACTTTACGATACTTATGGATTCCCAGTGGAATTGACAGAAGAGTTGGCTGAGGATGAAGGCTTCAAGATTGACCATGAAGGTTTCAAAGCTGCCATGAAAGAACAACAAGAACGTGCGCGTGCTAGCGTGGTTAAAGGTGGTTCTATGGGTATGCAAAATGAAACCCTTGCCAACATCACTGAACCATCTGAGTTCTTGTATGAAGCGGAAACTGCCGAAAGCCGTTTGAGCGTTATCGTTGCTGATGATGCTCGTCATGATAGTGTTAACTCTGGTCAAGCACTCCTTGTCTTTGAACAAACACCATTCTATGCTGAAATGGGTGGACAAGTAGCAGACCACGGTACGATCTCAGATGCAGCTGGTACTGTTGTTGCGCGTGTGGTTGATGTTCAACGTGCACCAAATGGACAAGCCCTTCACACTGTTGAGGTTGAAGGTGAACTTGTTGTAGGTGCTAACTACAAACTTGAAATTGACCACACACGTCGTCACCGTGTTATGAAGAACCACACAGCGACTCACCTCTTGCATGCTGCCCTTCATAATATCGTTGGTGATCATGCTGTTCAAGCTGGTTCTCTTAATGAACAAGAATTCTTGCGTTTCGACTTCACTCACTTTGAGGCTGTAACTCCAGAAGAATTGCGTGCTATCGAAGAACAAGTCAACGAAGAAATCTGGAAAGCCACTCCAGTAACAACTATTGAAACAGACATTGACACTGCTAAATCAATGGGAGCTATGGCCCTTTTTGGTGAAAAATATGGTAAGAATGTTCGTGTCGTTTCAATCGGTGATTACTCTGTTGAGCTTTGTGGTGGTACGCACGTTGCCAACACTGCTGAAATCGGTATGTTCAAGATTGTCAAAGAAGAAGGTATCGGTTCAGGAACACGTCGTATCTTGGCAGTGACATCACGTGAAGCTTACCTTGCTTACCGTGAAGAAGAAGATGCCCTTAAAGCAATCGCAGCAACGCTTAAGGCACCACAATTGAAAGAAGTACCTAACAAGGTTGCTAGCCTTCAAGAGCAGTTGCATGCTCTTCAAAAAGAAAATGCTGCTCTTAAAGAAAAAGCAGCAGCAGCAGCAGCTGGTGATGTCTTCAAAGACGTTAAAGAAGCTAATGGTGTTCGTTACATCGCTAGCCAAGTGGAAGTTTCTGACGCAGGTGCCCTTCGTACATTTGCTGATCAATGGAAACAAGCAGACTACTCTGACGTCCTTGTCCTTGCAGCTCACATTGGCGAAAAAGTTAATGTCCTTGTAGCAAGCAAGTCTAAGGATGTTCACGCAGGTAATGTCATCAAGGTTCTTGCACCAATCGTATCAGGTCGTGGTGGTGGTAAACCAGATATGGCCATGGCCGGTGGTAGCGATGCCAATGGTATCCAAGATCTTCTTTCAGCAGTAGCAGAACAGCTTTAAGATGTGATACAATAAAAGAAACTTGAAAAGGTAGGATGAAAATCCTATCTTTTTTTCTTTAAAAACTTTAGTAATAATATTGAAATAATTGTAAAAAATATTTAAAAGGGGTATAATAGAAATGTGAAAACGGTTCCAATTTTTATCAAACAGCCTAGAAAGTGAGAGTGATCAAAATGAGAAAGGCATATGTTTTTAAGGAACGTCAACGTTACTCAATACGTAAATATTCTTTTGGAGCTGCATCAGTCTTGATTGGTGCGAGCTTGATGCTTGGTGGACATGCTTTGGCTCAGGAACAAGCCAATGGCGCAAGTTCCAGCAAGGATTATGAAGTTTTTGTAAATAATTCTGAACCACTTCAAATCGACCAGGCGACTTCAGAAGCTGTTACCGATGTCCTCAATCAACCAGCTTCAAGATCTGAAGCGCCAAGACCTAAGCTTGCCAGCAGTGAAGTTGCTTCTTCTGAAGCTAGTAGTGTAGTAGCTAGCGAGGCTGCTTCTTTGGAAGTACCGGCAGAGGTTGCTCATTCTGCATCTGCTGTTGCTACTGTTTCTAGATCAGAAGTGGCTAGTCCACGTTCTGAAGTGTCATCAGTAGCTAGCTCTGAAGCAGCAAGTGAGACTAACCGTTCCGCAACTTCAGAAGTAGCAGAAGTTAGAGGTACTGACCGTGAAGCTGTCGAAACACGTCAACCTGGTGTAGATGGTCCAGTGACTGCTGATGGTTCTCTTGATATCCCATCAAACGGTACTTTTTATTTCCGTCGCACAACTGAAATTCGTACAGCGCCTATCATGGATATCAAACCTGCCTTTGTCTTTAGTGCAGGTGACCATGTTATCTATGATAAGGTCTTGAAGAGAGACAATCATCAATGGATTTCTTACATTGGCTACGACTATGAACGCTACTACGCTGATATCGCAGCATTGAAGGCTGAAAACACTAATAGCACCACTGAAGCAACTAGAGATGAAGTCATCCCTGAACGTGGTACTTATTACTTTACTAAACCTGCAGATGTGAAGAACCAACCTAGCTTGACTGCCAAGACTGAGTTCAATTTTGATCCAGGCATGTCAGTCAACTACGATAGATCTTTGCTTGCTGACAACCATCGTTGGATTTCTTATGTGTCATACAATGGTACTCGTCGTTACGTTGACCTAGGTGCTGCTGCAGAGGCTGTAGCTAAACCAAGAGGCGATATCGCTATTGAAAGTCATGACAATGGTGACTTTAGTGTAGTTATCAGTAATGTTTCAGACCAAAACGGTGTCCTCGGGGTATCTGTTCCAATCTGGTCTGAAAAGAATGGACAAGATGATATCATCTGGTACAATGCGACTCGTCTTAACAATGGCAACTACAAGGTTAACGTCAGTCTAACTGACCATAAGAATGAACGTGGTCTCTACAATGTTCATCTTTACTATGTTGAAACTAATGGTAAATTAGTTGGTGTGGGTGGCACAACTTACGCAGTTCCTGCTAAGGTTGAAGAAACTCATACAACAACTAGTTATAGCCTTCCTGACTCAGGAACTTATACTTTCAAAGAACGCTCTAGCATTAAGGCAGAACCTCGTGTAGCAAGTCCAGAGTTGGCCAACTACGATGCTGGTATGTCAGTCAACTACGACAAGATTGTCAGTGGTGATGGTTATCAATGGCTTTCTTACCTCAGCTACAATGGCAACCGCCGTTATGTAGCTGTGGCAAAACTTGCTCAACAAGAAAGCAAACCAAGTGGCACTATCAGTATTGAAAACCTCTCTAACCTTGGTTTCGACGTTCATATCACTAATGTTTCTGGTGGTGACAAGGCTATCCAAGGCGTGAGTGTTCCAGTTTGGACATCCAAAGATGGTCAAGATGATCTTGTATGGCACAAAGCTGACAGACAAAGTGATGGTAGCTACAAGGTTCGCATCAATGTTAGTGACCATAAGGCCGAAGCAGGCGAATACATCGTCCATCTCTACTATGTTCAAGATGGTAAGATGGTAGGTATCGGAGGCACTAGCACAACTGTTCCAGTTCAAAATGCAACTCGCCACAACCTGCCAGCTTCAGGTTCCTATACCTTTACTGCTCGTACTGGCATCAAGACTCAACCTTTGGTAGCCAACCCTGATGTTAGCTACTACGATTCAGGCATGTCAGTCAACTATGACAAGGTTGTCAATAATGACGGCTATACATGGCTTTCTTATCTCAGCTATTCAGGACATCGTTTCTATGTGGCTATTGCACCAACAAGTGTGACTAAACCAGTAGAACAACCTGTTCAACCAAGCACACCTTCATCTGGCACCTATACTTTCAAGGAACGCTCTAGCATTAAAGCAGAACCAAGTGTAGCAAGTCCAGAGTTGGCTTACTATGATGCTGGTATGTCTGTTAACTATGACAGATTGGTGACTGCAGATGGTCATACATGGCTCTCTTATGTTAGCCATGGAGGTAACCGACGTTATGTTGCTATTGATGGTAAGGCAACAGCAGTTGCTCAACCAGCAAGTCCAAGCTTAGCTGCAACTGGCACTTATACCTTTACCAAACCTAGCTCTATCAAGGCTCAGCCAAGTGTGGCAAGCCTAGAGTTAGCCTACTATGATAAAGGCATGTCCGTTCGCTATGACAAGATCCTAACAACTGATGGGCATACATGGTTATCTTATATGACTTATAGCGGTGCAAGACGCTATGTAGATATTTCTTAAGAGTTTTAACATCACTCTCTTTTGAGAGTGGTGTTTTTTTGGTGGAGTGAACGAAAAAATATTATCATTTTAATTATATGTTCTCTTGTTAAAGTTGTAATATTTTTGTAAAATAAATAAAAAGACAGATATCTCTCATTTTATATAGAGTAAGATTAAATCCTTTATGGAGTAGAGATATCTACCTATAGTGATTTTTATTACAATTCTGAAGGAGTTATGTTATGCTTAACATCTATGTTTTAGAGGATCATTTTATCCAACAAAATCGTATTGAAGAGGTTATTCATACGATTCTTAAGAAAAATAACATTAAAGTGGGTGACTTTGAGATTTTTGACAAACCCAATCAACTGTTAGACTCTATTACTGAGCGAGGATCTCATCAGCTCTTTTTCTTGGACATTCAAATTAAAGACGATACTAAAAAAGGTTTGGAAGTGGCTAAGCAGATTCGCAAGAATGATCCCTATGCCAATATTGTTTTCTTCACGACCCATTCAGAGTATCTTCCCTTAACTTTTCAATACCAACTGGCAGCTCTAGACTTTATTGATAAGTCTTTGGATGGTGAGGACTTTCAAAAGCGTGTGGAAAGTATTATCTTATTAACCTGCAAAAAGATACAGAGTCAGAATCCAGAAGACGCTTTTCGGATTGAGAATGTTAAGACCGTTATTCAGGTTCCCTTTCATGATATCTTGTACTTTGAGACCTCGGATATCGTTCATAAGGTTATTCTTTATACTAAAGAGGAGCAGATTGAGTTTTATGGTAGTCTCTCTCAAATTGAAAAGAGTGACCCAAGACTGTTTAAATGCCACAAGTCTTTCCTTATCAACCCAGAAAATATCATCAAATTAGATAAAAGTACGGGGACAGTCTATTTTGAAAATGGTGGCGTTTGCTATGTTTCAAAGTTGAAACTAAAGAAATTGCTTGAGAGAATTAGCCTATGACAGCAATCAATTTTTTGTTGGATAATCTAGACTTTTTAGCGGAGATTATCCTCTTTATTCTCATTTATCAATACATTACCTCCGAGAAGATAAAGCTAAGATGGTATATCATCATCCCCTTGATTATCCGATTTTTGTTTGTGCTTTCTCCAGCACTATCCTATGTTTTAGGGCATGCCTTCTTGGTTGTTTATTCCCTCTACAGAAATCGTTATGGCAATAGGTTATTAGATATTTTCTATGGCTTGTTTCCAATCGTCATAGAAAGTCTTGTTCACAATCTTATTATTTATGGGATTGCCTTAGTCATCAATCGTCATTATCTGATTGTACTTAACCATTTTCATTTAAACCTTGTCATTGAGTTGCTAGTCTTTCCTGTGTTTTGGTTAATCATTAAGACCTTAAAAGTGGATTTCAAAGCGTTGAACTATGGTTTTAGAAAGTCATTTTCAAAGTACTTTTTATTGCTTATAGATATATCAATGTTATCTTATGCCCCTCTTCTCCAATATATTACCTTTTTTGTGCAACAGAGCCCTGGAGGAAGAGATTGGCATGTTTATCTCGTGGTGACCTATGCTTTACTCTTTCTTGCGACCCTTGTTTACATTAATGCGACTTTCAGTGAAAGACTGAAAGAAGAAGTCCTACTCCAAAAAGATAGGCAAATTAGTGATTTGGCCCATTATAGTCAACAAATCGAGCAACTCTATACGGATATTCGTCGCTTCAGGCATGATTACCTAAATGTCTTGTCTAGTATCAAATATGGCATTGACTCCAAGGATATAGCTATGATTTCCGATATCTACGATAATATCCTTGAAAAAACAAAGACTCGGATTGAGGGAAAACAGTACGAAATTGCCAACTTGATTAATATTAAAGATGAAGCTGTTAAAGGTGTCCTGACTAGTAAAATCATGGAAGCACAGGGACAGTCCATTACCATTCACCTTGAGGTCAGCGACGTCTTTGAAGTTTCGAGGATGGAATTGTTGGATTTCATAACGGTGCTGTCCATCTTCTTGGATAATGCTATAGAGGCTAGTTTGGATAGCAGTACTAAGGAAGTAAATATTGCTCTTATCAGTGGAGAGACAAAGGTAGTAATAGTAGAGAATACCATTGCTCCAGAATCTATCAATACAGTCGGTATCTTTAAACTTGGCCGCTCAAGTAAAGGAGAGGGACGTGGTATAGGTCTGTCCACCGTTCGAGAGATTTTAGGGAAGTACCCTAATTGTTCTTTGTCAACACAATCTAAAGACTATCGTTTTAAACAGACACTAAAAATAGAAGATGTGGTTTGATAGAACCACATCTTTTGTCGTCCTTTGAAAACAAGTACCTGATCCTATATTTGTTTATTAAAAATATATATATCCAGAATACTTGCAAAATTTCCAAAACACTGACTTTCTAATCTAAGTAAAAGAAATATTTATATTTTGTGTGAATAAATATAATAAATTTGTAATAGTGACAATTTTTAGACTTTTTACGATTTATAACAATTTGACAGTCATAGTCGTGCTATACTCTTTTGCATAGGAGAGAGTTATGAAAAAGACTAGGAGATATTATTATGAAATTTAGTTTTTACCATGTTGCTCAACGTTTCTCAATTCGTAAGTTTTCTTTTGGTGCTGCTTCTGTGCTTTTAGGGGTTTTCCTACTTTCTGGTGTACAGACTGCTCATGCTGATGAGCAAGTGGCTGTTTCTGAATCAACTCCAAGTATTACTAGCGATAATGGAGTTGTATCAGAGAAAGTAACTTCTTCAAATGCTGAGATTGTTCTTTCTGAAGCTACTGTTTCAGTTCCAAAGGAAAGTTTGGAACCTGCTAAAGTACCTTCAAGTTCTGTGACTCCAGAAAAGACAAGTGAAAGTTCTCAGCATGTTGAAACAGTTACTACGAATGAAACTCACAAAGTTGAAAATACTACTGAAGCTATATCAACAGTAGAAGAAAAGGTTAACGTAGCGACAAATACTGATAAGTCATCTGATAAAAAAATGACTACTCCAAATATTTCAGATGAGGTAAATAAAAAAATTGAGTTGGAGGTACGTGAAGATAAGGAGAACGAAAAAGTTACTGTAACAGAGAAAATTTCTGATCCAAAAGTTCCTGAAATTAAAACAGATAATAAGCCAACAACACCAAGTACTGGTTATTCGAGATTATTTAGTGTTGGAAATATTAGACGACCTATGTCAAGAAGTACTGTTATTGGAGACAACTACCCATGGCCGAATGCTGCAATACCTTATGCTGAAGTTGATCCTTGGGGATTATATAAACGTGAATGTGTCTCTTTTGTAGCTTATAGATTGAGTACAGTGAATGGATTTACAATTCCTTATGCATATGGTGATGCAAATCTATGGGGATATCGTGCTCAAAATGAAGGCTATCGTGTTGACATGAATCCGGCAGCTGGTTCAGTTGCGTGGTTTACTGGTAATAAGGGATTTCATGTTGCATGGGTTGTAGGTGTAAATGGGGAAAATGTTGAGATTGAAGAGTATAACTATGGTTATACAAATCGATATAACCATAGGTTTATTCCTAGAAACTCTGCAAGTGGTTACATCCATTTTAAAGACTTAAAAGGTGGAAATACAAGTATTCCCGATGCTCCGACACCAACAAATAATACTGGTAGTAGCTTAGCATCGTCTGGAGCCTATCAATTTACTGAGCGAGTGAGTATTAAGGCAGAACCTAAAATGTCTGCTCCAGAACTAGCCTATTATGAAGCAGGGAATACTGTCAATTATGATAAAACACTCCAAGCAGATGGATATGTCTGGATTTCTTATCTATCATATGCAGGAAACCGTCGCTATATTCCCGTACAAAAGCTTTCAACTGAGGTAAAACCTGAGGTTAAAGGAACTATTAACGTTACAAATAAGAATGACCAATCAGGTACTTTTGATGTTGTTATCTTTCAAGTAATGTTGGACTAAAAGAAGTTCAAGTTCCAATTTGGTCAGCAAAAAATGGACAAGATGACTTGAAATGGTATAAAGCTGTTAAACAATCTGATGGTACCTATAAGACTTCTGTAAAAATTAGTGATCATAAGAATGACAGAGGAGAATATCTAATCCATCTCTATTATGTTATTGATAGTGGTAAACAAATTGGTGTTGGTGGAACAACGACAACTGTAGAAAGTGCTTCAACTACATCTAATCCTTCTAAACCATCAATTCCTAATAGTGGTATTTATACTTTTAAAGGCCATGCAAGTATCAAAGCAGAACCAAAGATTTCTGCACCTGAGTTGGCATATTATGATGCTGGAAATACAGTAAATTATGATAGCCTTATTCAGGCAGATGGTCATTATTGGATTTCTTATTTATCATATTCAGGTGCACGTCGTTATATTGCTATTAGCTAAGACATAAAGTATAACTGATATTAGAGGATAGCAGGAAAATATTTCTATATTACTTCGTGTAACAGTATTGAAATATAGAAATAAAAATGTTATATTTATGACGTAAAAAATAATTAAAGGAACATCACTCATGAAAAATACAAGCAAACTTATTGGTTTAGTATTAGCTCTTATCGTAGTTATTCTCGCTATCTTTTTGGTGACTAAATTTAACAGCCATGAATCTGCGCAAGTTGCTACAGTCAAGTCAAGTGTGAGAACAAGTCAAAAAACTTCGTCAAGTTCACGTAAGACAATTAAGAAGGATAATAAGTCAAGTCAAACCTCATCGTCAGTAGCTTCAAATGAAGAAAATGACAATCAGGCCTCAGCAGTAGCACCTAAAACTTCTTCTCAAGAACAAGCTCAAGCAGGCGCTACAGATGGTGGACAAGTGGCTGAATCTGCAGCAGGAACAGATAAGGCTAAATCTGAGAAGGGGACAATTAATAGTCAATCATCACTTAACTTCGGTGCCCTTGATAATGGTGATATTAGCTCTATTGTGGGAACTTGGACTAATGCGAATGGTGAATCAGTTACAATTAACGCTGATGGTACAATTATCAAAAACTCAACAGGTTATACTGCTCAATTGAATCCTCAAGGGGTTTCAGATAATACATTCAATGCATCAGTTGTATCTCAAGATGATAGTGTAGCTTTGTCTGCAGTTGCCGGAGCATCTGGAAGCTCAGATTATCTTGTTATTGGGGCAAACGGACCATATTACCGTAACTAGTACGAAAAAGATTGCTATTTATTTAGTAATCTTTTTACTTTTCCTTTTGCTTTTTTGGAAAAATAACGAAAATGTAAGTATAAGTCGGTCATTTTCCGATTATGACAAAAATTGGACAGTTTATGATTTAGGTGTGAACAAATCAAATAAATTTGGTATACTAATGGACAAGTGAGAAATATTCAGTAACATTATGTAAAATACTTGTAATGTTTGTCACTGAGTGTTACAATCAAACAGTAACATCAATTCGATAGAGAGAATAATTGATATGAAACGAGAAAAATTTTTACACGAACAACAACGTTTTTCCATTCGTAAATATTCATTTGGGGCAGCATCAGTTCTTTTAGGAGCTAGTCTGGTCTTTGCGGGTCAAGCTTTGGCTGATGAGCATCATGAGGTTTCAACATTTTCAGATGCCACTTTGCGTGCTACCTCAGATAGTGATGCTGTGACAGCAGCTGATATTTTCAGTGGTGTAGCAACAGATGGGGTAGCGTCAAGTGAGAAAGCTAGTCAAGTTTCAACAACTAGCCAAACTGCTAGTGAAACTGCTACTAGTGAGGCTACAAGTGAAGTGAGTACTAGTACCTCACAAGCAACAGATAAAACTTCTGAATCAACAGTTGCCAGCTCAGAAGCAACAAGTGCTACAAATGCTTCATCTGAAAAAGCGACTAACCTTGATGTATCTGCCTTAACGAGAGCAGCTGTCAATACTAGTTTGGCAAGCCAACCAGCTACAACTACAGACAGCGACCTTCCAAGCCAAGGAACTTATGTCTACAAGGAACGTACAGAGGTTAAGAATCAACCTAAGGTATCTGCCAAGGCTGAATTTTATGTAAATCCAGGGGACAGCGTCCTTTACGATCAAGTCGTGACAGCTGATGGCTACCAATGGATTAGCTACAAATCATACTCTGGTGTGCGTCGTTATGCGCCAGTGAAGCCAGTGGCAGCTGGTAGTGGTAACGGTAATAGTGGTAATGGGGATGGCAAACCTTCTAGTGGTGCTCAAGCCACAACAGGTGCTTTGGATATCCCAGCGACAGGAACTTACTACTTTACACGTGACACAGATATTAAGAAAGAACCAAAAGCAGACCTCAAACCTACTTTTATTTTCGGTAAGGGTGACCATGTCATCTATGATAAAGTTTTGACAGCTGATAATCACCAATGGATTTCTTACCTTGGTTATGACTATGTTCGCTACTATGCCGATATTGCGACTTTGACACCTGCCAAAGCTGAAACACCAACTGTTAAACCAACAGAAACTAATCAAGCAAAACCAGAAACTAGCGGTGCTGAAAAGCTCCCAGCAAGTGGCACTTATAATGTGACACGTAGCTTGAATGTTAAAAATGAACCTAAGGCTTCTGCAGAAACGCTTTATACCTTGGAAAAAGGTTACAAAGTGAACTATGACAAGGTATTGACTGCGGATAACCATCAATGGATTTCTTACATCAGTTACAGTGGTACACGTCGTTATGTGGATATTGCGACCTTGAAAACTACTGAGTCTAAGCCACAAGAAAACCGTGTTTCTGGTAACCTTACCATCAACAACCAAACGTCTAATGGCTTCGATGTAGTCGTAACCAATGTTTCAGGTGGTGGCAAAGAAGTTAAAGAAGTGCGTGTTCCGATCTGGTCAGATAAGAACGGCCAAGACGATCTTACTTGGTATCATGCCGACAAACAATCAGATGGAAGCTACAAGGTTCATGTAGACACAGCTAGCCATAAGGGTGATGCTGGTACATATTCTGTCCATCTTTACTATATGTTAGATGGCAAGAGAACCTATATCACAGAAACTAAAGCCACAGTTCCTCAATCTACTGAATCCCAAGTAACAGGGAAATTGACTATCAGCAACCAAACGTCTAATGGTTTTGATGTAGTCGTAACCAATGTTTTAGGTGGTGGCAAGACAGTTCAAGAAGTGCGT
>OGZI01000658.1_pt1 | contig 41687 bp, 33 predicted proteins | sample 1576711 | NCBI WGS metagenome assembly OGZI01 (sample SAMEA3541482, study PRJEB24748) | human gut metagenome | biome: human gut; feature: human-associated habitat; material: faeces | place: China | collected 2012
ACGAGCGGGGGCTCCTGTCGTTTCCGTGCCCCTGGATTGGGTCATAGTGTCTGTCCGCCCTCTACCTGCGGCGTTGCCATGGTAGTCATTGGGGCGGCACTTGGGGACGTTCCTTTTCTGCCGGCAGTTGGGGACGCTCCTTGCGCCAGCGTTGCATCGAATGCTCGGGAAAATACGAGCCGGTATTTGGCCGAATAGCGGGTCGCGGTTTCCGGATGGGGTGGGTTGCGGAAAGTGCGACCCGGAATATTGCTCTGAAACGGGATGCCGTTTCCCCGACAAGGCTCAACCGGAAAGCGCATCCTATTCTGAGGCGGCAAAACGGGATGCGCTTTCCGCGCGACAGAATCTATGCAGCCGTGTTGAGCGACAGCCCCGCTACTCGCCCAGAATCAGCGCCGTGAGCTCGTCCTGGGTGTCCACCACGTAGTCGGCGCCGGCGGCCTCCAGCTCTGCGCGGCCGCGGAAGCCCCAGGTGACACCGGCGCTCTTGAGGCCGGCATTGTGACCGGTCAGGATGTCGACATTGGAATCGCCTACATAGAGTGTGGTTGCCGGATCGGCGCCTAGCTCTTCCATCACATGCAGCGTAACAGGCGCCTCGGGCTTGGGAGGAAACGCATCGACACGGCCCTGTACCAGCGCAAAGCGCTCGGAACCAAAATACTTCTCAATAAGCGGAGCCGCCGAGACGTGGTCCTTGTTGGTGAGCACGGCAAGCTGAACGCCCGCGGCGCGTAGGCGGTCGAGCATCTCGATCGTGCCGGCATAGGGGGCGGTGTGGTCCTCCTTGTGCTCGCCGTAGTAAGCCCTAAACTCGGCAAGCGTCTGCTCAAACATGCGACCGTCGCCCGCATATTCGGCAGGCATAAAACGCTCAACCAGCTTGAGCATGCCGTTTCCCACCTTGTAGCGGTACTCGTCTACGGCAAACGTGGGCCAGCCGTGCATCTCGCAGGTATGGTTGCCGGCGGCCGCCAGGTCCTCGAGCGTGTTGAGAATGGTGCCGTCCAGGTCAAAGATCACGGTGGAAAAAGCTGCTGCCATGAAAGCTCCCGTCATTGGGTTTAAAACGCACCTCATAATACTGGGCTTACGCGTCTGGCGTGGCTGGAATCTGAACATCTCCAGGGATATCAAGCCACATCGCGCCAGCCGTGCAATTCCGCCCTAGTAAATTCTCGGCAGCTGCTCTCCCACGAGCATGTCGAGGATGCGGGTCGAGCCTTTATCCGATATCGTGCGTAAACGCAGCCAGAAACTCTTCGAAGGTGTCGGTCTGCATGAGCCTCATCGTGGTCTCTACCGAGGAGAACACTTCGATAATCAGGTCGAGCACATCTCTAAAGAGCCCCATGTCTTCCTGCGCGGTACCTATAAGCAGCACAAATCGCACGTCGTGGCGTCCCCAAGGAATCGGGGCGTCATTGTGGACCACGGCAATAAACGAGCGCTTGGGATACACCGAGATCGCATGGGGTATGGCAAGGCAGTCAGTAAACGCTGTCGATGAGACGTTCTCGCGCAGATGCACGTTGGCGATAAATTCGGGCGTTACGAGCTCCTGAGCAGCCAAAAGCTCTCCCATTCGGTCGATGCAGCTTGTGGCGTCAACCGCGTCTATGTTGCGTATAAATAGCTCCGGCCGCAGCAGGTGCCCCAAAAGGCCCTGAGCGTAGAGGCGCCGTCGCCGCTCTTGGATGGCACAAAGCCGGTCGCGGATCTTTCGCACGTTCTGTTTAGTGAGGATGGGCCCGATCAAGATCTTGGTGCTACCGCCACAAACCGGCACGTCGACCGTAGTGACCACCACATCGCTCTCGGGAGGATCGGCCAGGTAGCTATCACAGCTTCTCACGGCAACAACGCTGATGTCGTCTCCAAACTCGGCCTTAAGGTCGTCGACAAGCCTGCGCGCAAAGTCGTGATACTCCTCGATGATGACCGTGCAGGTGATGGCGCCGTCGGGTGCGGAGAACTTCTCAAAATAGGCGCCGATGTGAAAGGCGATAAACGCGATTTCGTTCTCGCCTACCTCGATATCCATGGCCGTCGAGAAGCGATGGGCGATATAGACCGCCATATCGTAGACCGGTGCGTACTCGCTTTTGATCTGCGCAGCGAGCGGGTTGGGGTAGCTTACGTGGTAGACGGCTCGTTGGTAGGCGTTAAACATATGCAGGACGAGCTGCAGGCGCATGGGCTCGTCGATAAAGCGCGGTAGGTTGTAGCGCTTGCCGCACTCGTCGAGAATCCCCAGAACCATGTCTACAAAATCGCGGTCAATGATGCTTGAGAGCTTCTCGCGGTTGAGCTCGTCAAAATCGCAACGTTCGACGGAAAGCGCCAAAAGCAGCAGGATTTGCTGAAAATCGGCGCGTGGGATGGCGCAACCAAACTCCTTCTCAAAGTAGGCGGCGATGCGCTGGGCGCAGCGTACGATCTGCTCGCGCTGCCCGAGTTGTGCCACTAGGCCGTCTGCATCGATGGGGCCGTCCACCTCGCTGAGCTCGTTGTTCGAGGTGAGCCTGATGATGATCACTAACAGGTGCACGAGCAGGTTGGAGAGCGCGTAGTCGTTGATAAATAAATCCGAGCGCTGGCAGATCGCGACCAAGCTCGAGAGGGTTGCCTGCACGTCAAAGTCGGGAAACATGTTTTCGAGCGTTTTGGTTGAGGTGAAATAGCCATAGGAGTTGTGGGTTGCTATGTGGCCGAGAAGCTTGCGCTTGTCGGCCTCTCGCCCCGTGAGTGTCATGCGGTAGTCGTGTGTCTCGACATTGAGGCCGAACTGCCGCACGAGTGCGCGCACCTGCGGCATCACGGAGCTCTGAAACGTGCTCTCGCTGATAAAGAGCTCATCGGCGATATCAAAGACGGAGAGTCCATCGCATGCGTTGACAAGGCGGGAGATAGTAAAGTCGCGCCTGGAGTCCGCGTTCGCGGGGAGGGTATTGACACCTTCGCAAGGACTAGCGGAAGCGCTGGCGGCAGCCGGCGCCGCCGTGGCAAGGCGATAGCCCTCTTTAGACGATTCGATATGTCGCGTACCGGTCTCGTTGACCTCTGCAACATAGTTGCGGATGCTTCGCTCACTCGCGCCCAAAAGGCCGGCAAGCATCGAGGAAGACACCCATGAGCTGCTGTTTTCGAGCACGTCGATCATGCGGTTGATGCGGTTCTGCTTGGCGCTCGCCATGGCTTTCCTCCAAGAGATGAACGGCAGACAGGGTGTACCGCCCCATGGTATCTCAGGTTAAGAAAGGGTGTCTTTTCCAATTTGCCGCCCAAGCGGAAAATCGCCCGGCTTGCCGCGCGGGCGGAAAATCTGCCGCCTTGCCGCCATGCGGCAAAAAGACGGTTGGTTTTTGGGGAGATGTATCCGTATGGTTAGGTTCATCGAGGCGACCGGAGTCGACACGGCGTCTTAAGGCTCGAATGCAAGACGTTCAATTATAGAAAGGAGCAATATCATGGTTGATGAAAATGAAACCATTAGGCTATTGCTCGCATGCGGTATTGGCGCATCGACTGGGTTTATGGCCGCAAATATGCGCAAAATCGCGAAGCAACGTGGTCTTGACGTGACCGTGAGCGCGGTCAGCAAGTCGGAGATTATGGACTATGCCGACAAGATTGATGCTCTGCTATTGGGGCCTCACTTTGCGGCTGAGGTTCCAGCAACGCAGAAACAACTTGAGCCATATGGCGTAAAGGTTATGTCAATCGATCCTGATTATTATGCCGCCCTCGATGGTGAGGGGATTCTCGAGGACGCATACGATCTTCTTGATATTGAGTTTGATGGCGAGTAGGGGGCGAGCCGATGTCGAATGTTATGACTAGGGTGCAAGGCGGAATTGAAAAGCATGTTGTGCCCGTGATTAACAAACTCACAGCAAACTACTGGTTTGGAATAGTCGCAAATGCGGTGCTGTACATCGTTCCCTTTACAATGGTCTCTGCGATTCCAAGCCTCTTCAATGTCGTGCGTAATTTCATTCCTGTACTTCCCGATCTGACTGCGCTTAATACGTATTCCTTCGGTTTGGTTGGAATGTTCATCGCATTTATTATTCCTCATAGCGTTTGCATCAAGGAGGACGATAAGGGCAGGGCTTTGATTGCCGGATTTACCGGAGTCGGTACCTTTATGCTGTGCATGAACCCTCAAGCCGTTGATGAGGGCGTGGCGTTTGAGATGTGGAAGTTCGGCTCGAGCGGAATGTTTGCCGCCATGGTCGTGGGTATCTTTGTTGGAGCAATCTATAAATTCGCAGCCCATCACAGCTTCTTTGGAGAAGATTCGGTTATTCCGGATTTTGTTAAGAATTGGTTTGACAGCATTATTCCGATCTTGCTGAGCCTCGCCATTGCTTATTTGCTTACGTTCCTTGCAAAAATCGATGTATTTACCGTAATCGCGCTTCTTCTTTCACCGGTTACTAACTTTGGGCAATCGCTTCCGGGCGTTGTGTTCATTGCACTTGTGATGGACGTGTTTTATTTCTTCGGCGTGTCTGGTTGGGCCTTTATTTCGGTCACTTTGCCTATCACGCAGGGCGGAATGGCTGAAAACATGGCGGCCGTGGCGGCGGGTGCAACGCCTACCAACATCAATGCCTATGGCCTTTCTCGTTATTACATGATTGGCGGAGAGCTTAATACGTTGCCGCTGGCATTCATGATGCTGTTCTCAAAGTCAAAGAAGAACCGTACGCTTGGCAAAGCGACATTTGTGCCATCGCTTTTCAACATTAATGAGCCTCTAGTATTCTCCACGATCGTAAATAATCCCTATCTGTTTATTCCTGTTATTCTCCAGGCAATCATTCTCCCCGCGAATGCGTATCTTTGGCTCCAGTTCGATTGGGCCAGCCTTCACACTCAGATGTTTGCCATGAACTTCTTGCCTAATGCTGTTTCGGCATATTTCCTTTCAAATGGCGATATTCGAAATGTTGTGCTTGTCGCTGTCAACCTTATTCTCGCTGCAATTATTTGGTATCCCTTCTTTAAGGTCTTTGATAAGCACGCTGCTGAGGAAGAGGAAAAGAGCGAGGCTGAGCTCAAGGCAAAAAGGGAAGCAAAGCGTGCCGCACGTGAAGCCAAGAAGGCTGCAAAACTTGAGGCGAGCGGCAACGTTGGTGGCGATACCGAGAACGCTATGACATCCGAGGGATTCTCGGTAAAGACGGGAGAATGATATGGGCAAGCCAATTGATGTCAATGCGGTGGCCATGGAAGTCATTATAAATGCCGGTGATGGGCGGGTTTGCATCGATCAGGCCATGGATTGTTTGGCGTCCTTGGATTTTGATGGGGCAGAAGAGCGACTTGCCGAGGCAGACTCAAAGGTCTTGGCCGCCCACAAGGCGCAAACGGCCACCATTCAAGCGCAGGCTGCTGGTGAGGAAGTTGAATACTCACTTTTGTTTACGCATGCGCAGGACACTCTGATGACAATCAGCGCCGAGCTGCATATGGCGAAAAAGATGATGCCGGTCGTTCGTGCTCTTGCGGCTCGTGTAGGCGAGTAGGTTGAATCTTCCAATTAGGCGCCATGCGGTGGGAGGTTCGCAAATTCGGGCCTCCCTTTTCTTTAGGAGTAGACAATGAACAATAGCTTTACCAACAGCGCGTTTCCTGATGGCTTTCTTTGGGGCGGTGCGACTGCTGCAAATCAGATTGAGGGTGCGTTTAATGAGGGCGGACGAGGCCTTGCGACATCTGATTTTGCGCCGTTTATTTCACGTGAGGCCAATCGCGGCTACGAGGGTCAGCCTCTTCCGCATAATGCTGTTACGTCCGAGATACTTGAACAAATGAAGGAGCATCCGGAGGATTACAATCTCCCCAAGCGTCGCGGCATTGATTTCTATCATCGATACAAGGAGCAGCTTGCCGAGATAGCGGAAATGGGCTTCAAAGTTTTCCGTATGTCCATTAGCTGGAGCCGCATTTTCCCGAACGGTGATGATGAGAATCCGAACGAGGAAGGCCTTGCATTTTACGATCGCGTCTTTGACGAGTGCCATAAATATGGCATGGAGCCAATGGTGACGCTTTGCCATTTTGATACGCCCCTGCATCTCGCGAAAGCATACGGTGGTTTTAAAAGCCGTCACACGGTTGACGCTTTCGAACGTTATGCGGCAACTTGCTTTGAGCGTTATAAGGGGAAAGTTAAGTATTGGCTGACGTTCAATGAGATTAACAACGTATTGACAAATCCATTTACATGCAGCGGCGTCATCTTGAACGAAAAGGATTCTGAAACGCCCGAAAATCCGTATCGAGGAAATTGGGAGATGAAATATCAGGTCTCCCACAATCAATTCGTGGCGAGCGCTAAGGCAGTCATTAAGTGCCACGAAATCGATCCGGATGCAAAGATCGGAAACATGCTTTGCCGTCTTGAAAACTACGCAGAGACGCCAAAGCCCGAAGACCAGCTTCAAGTTCTCTTTGAGGACCATTTCAACTGGTTCTACAGTGATGTTCAGGCTAAGGGCGAGTATCCGTATTATATGGATCGATTCTTTAAAGAAAACAATATCCATATTGAGATGGAGCCCGGTGACAAAGAGGTACTTAAGTCAGGAGTTGTTGATTTCGTAACAATTAGCTACTACATGACTTATATCATGCGATACAAGGGCGAACCGGTGCCTAAGCCTTCCGGCTCTCTGGTTACAGCGATTAGGAATCCATATCTAAAGGCCTCGGAATGGGGTTGGCCGATCGATCCTATTGGATTCCGAATTACGCTTAATCATATTTATGATCGCTACCATCTTCCGATTTTTATTTCCGAAAACGGTCTCGGCGCGGTCGACAAGTTGGATGAAAACGGATATGTCGAGGACGACTACCGTATTGATTACTTGAAGCGTCATGTTGAGCAACTTGCCGAAGCGCTAAAGGATGGCGTGGACGTTTTTGGCTATGCATGGTGGGGCCCCATCGATTTGGTCAGCTCCGGAACTTCCGAAGTGAGTAAGCGATATGGATTTGTTTCTGTCGACATTGATGACTTTGGAAATGGAAGTCTGAAGCTTGGCCGAAAGAAATCGTTCTTCTATTACAAGAAGCTCATCGCCAGTAACGGCGCCGACACCGCAACCGATAACATTGTGGTGGAGTAAGGAGCAGAGATGGTTTCCAAGACGACGGTCGTCAAGAACCCGAGCGGTATCCACGCGCGCCCTGCATCGCTGTTTGTGCAGGAGGCGAGCAAGTATGAGAGCTCTATCACCGTTGCCAAGATGGGCGGAGACGCCAAGGATGCTAAGTCCATCCTGATGGTCATGAGCATGGGGATGACCTGCGGTTGTGAGATCGAGATCGTGGCCGACGGCACTGACGAGGTGGCTGCTGTCGATGCTCTCGTAGCGCTTATCGAGAGCGGCTGCGGGGAGTAGACGGGTAAGAACCGCCTCGCGGCCTTCGGAGGCGCCGGGGACGGAGCGAAGCCGGGCCGGCCGGCGCTCGCCCGCTAGCAAATCCTCGGTAGCTGCTCTCCTACGAGCATGTCGAGGATACGGGTCGAGCCCCAGCCGGTGCGTACGCGCACGGCGGGACGGGCGCCCTCGGCAAGCGGCAGCACGCGGCCGATAATGGCAGCGTTCTCTCCGTAGCGGGCGGCGCGCATGGCCGCCAGTGCGGCATCGGCCTGCTCGGCCGGCACCACGGCGACCATCTTGCCCTCGTTTGCCACCTGCAGCACATCGTAGCCGAGCATCTCGCAGGCTGCCTGCACGTCGGGGCGCACGGGTACATCGTCCTCGTCGATTTCCATGGTAACGCCGCTGGCCTGAGCAAACTCGTTGAGTGTGGACGCCAGGCCACCGCGCGTGGGGTCGCGGAGGCAGCGCGTGTCGGGCGCTGCGGCCAGTACGTCGGCGATCAGGTGGTTGAGCGGCGCGGCATCGCTTTCGATGGTGCTCGAAAACGCCAGACCCTCGCGTTGGCTCATGATGGCGATGCCGTGGTCGCCGAGTGTACCCGACACCAGGATGACATCGCCAGGCTGGCAGTTGGCGCCGCTGAGCGCCACGCCCTCGGGCACCTCGCCCACGCCGGCGGTATTGATGTAGATGCCGTCGGCCCCGCCGCGCTCGACCACCTTGGTGTCGCCCGTGATGATCGCCACGTCCGCCTCGCGTGCCGTTTCGGCCATCGTCTGCACAATCTGGTGGAGCTTGTCCATGGGGTAGCCCTCTTCGAGGATAAAACCGCACGATAGGTAGCGCACGTTGGCGCCCGAGGTCGCGACGTCGTTGACGGTTCCGCACACGGCGAGGCGGCCGATGTTGCCACCGGGGAAGAACTGCGGCGAGACCACAAAGCTGTCGGTCGACATGGCGATACGCCCGCTCGTGGGCAGCGCGGCGACGCCGGCATCGTTGCCCGCGAGCAGCTCGGGCGACCCAAAGGCATCCAAAAAGACCTCATCGATGATGCGTTTCATCATCTGACCGCCAGAGCCGTGGCCCAACAGGACAGTGCTATCGGTGATGCTATGGGACATATCCAAAACTCCAATCGTGGGTGGTGCCAGTATGTGGGTGTGTCCGGGCTAGTCGCGGTAGCGGTAGTACGCCGCGCAGCTGCCCTCGGAGCTCACCATGCACGGGCCGACGGGGTGCTCGGGCGTGCAGGTGCGGCCAAAGAGCGGGCAGCTGCTCGGCGTAATGGCCCCGCGCAGCACGTCGCCGCAGCGGCATCCGCGCGGCTCGACCGTCGCCTCAACGGGCACGTCAAAGCGAACGCGGGCATCAAAGCGCGAGAACTCGGGGCGGATGGAAAGGCCCGAGTTGGCAATCGGCCCCAATCCGCGCCATGTGGTATCGCACGGCTCAAATACCTGCTCGACCAGCTGGCGCGCCACGGGATTGCCGTCGGCATTGACGCCACGGCGGTAGGCGTTGTCGATCGCGGGCCTGTCCTCGACAACCATCTGGACCAGCATGCAGATTCCCTGCAAGATGTCGACCGGCTCAAATCCCGTTACCACGCCTGGAGTCTTAAACTCGTCGACCAAAAAGCCAAAGGGGGCCAAGCCCGTGATGGTGGCGACGTGGCCCGGCAGGATAAAGCCGTCGATGGTGGTCTCGGGATCGTTGGCAATCGCACATAGCGCCGGCGGCGTGGTCTTGTGGGCGCAATAGACCGAGAAGTTTTGGAGTCCGCGTGCATCGGCCTCCAAAATGGCGGCGGCGATGGTGGGCGTCGTGGTCTCAAAGCCGACGCCCATAAAGATGACCGGGCGATCGGGGTTGTGTTCGGCGATATCGAGTGCATCGAGTGGGGAGTACACAATGCGAATATCGCGCCCCGCGGCCTTTTGCGCGGCAAGCGAGGTGGACGATCCGGGCACGCGCATCATGTCGCCAAAGGTGGTGATGATGGCGCCGTCCATCTTGGCGAGCGCGATTGCATGGTCGATATCGCGGTTGGCGGTAACGCAGACGGGGCAACCCGGACCGCTCAGCAGTTTGAGCCCGGCAGGCATAATGGAGCGAAAGCCATAGCGCCCGATGCTCGCGGTATGCGTGCCGCAGACTTCCATAAGGTTGATGGTGCGGTCGCCGACAAGCTCATGAATGCGATCGATGAGCTCGCGAGCCAGCCTGGGGTCGCGAAATGCCGAAAAGTCGATACCGGAGCGAACCGGCTGCGCCGCCGCCACTAGTATGCCTCGGCCGGGTTGGTGGCGAGCTGGTCCTCTTCGGCCAGCTCGGTCATGGTATTGACGAGCTCGAGTGTCTCTTGGGCTTCCTGCTCGTCGACAATCTGAATGCCAAAGCCGGCGTGCACGAGAATATAGTCGCCTACCTGTGCCGTCGGCACGAGGCGCAGCGAAACGGGGCGCTCGATGCCCATCATGTCGACGGTCGCCTTAAGGTCGTCGTCGCGTTTGACCACTTTACCGGGAACGGCAAGGCACATAATGTTCCCCTTTTATACGTTTTGCGCTGGATAGGCGCCTAATTACCCATCAGTTGATGGTAGCGCTCGCGGAAGTCACGAGCAAACGCGTTACACCTGTGAGACGGCGGCGCGCAGGCTGGCAAAACAGCCTATCGCGATGCTGTCTGCGCGAGGCGGGCGCGAGCGATGGCGGCCTGACCGTAGGCGATGCAGCCGTCGTTAACGGGCACGGTTTGGGGAATCAAGACCGTAAGGCCTGCGTCTTTAAGATTGCGGGTGAGGAGCTGAAGCAAAAGTCGGTTCATGAACACGCCGCCCGAGAGCGCGACGGTATCGATGCCTTCGCGCGCGCAGATTTCGTGTGCGATTCGTGCCGAAGAGCGCGCGATGGCGATGTGGAACCCGAGCGCGAGCCTGCCGGCGGGCACGCCGGTCCTGATTCCCTCCAAAAGCGCCTCAAAAAGCGGTCTGGAGTTCAGAACATGGCAGTCGTCCGGACGGGATGATTCGGTTACGGAAAAGCTGGCCATATTGCCGGTAGGGCAGGCACTTTCACTGCTGAGCGCGCGCCAGGCGGCGGCTTCGAATTCTATGGCGGGTTCGCCCTCGTAGGTTGCCTTGTCGCAGATGCCCAGAATTGCTGCCGCGGCATCAAAGAGACGCCCCATGCTGCTGGTATGCGGGCTGTTGATGCCGCGCTCGATCATGGTGGCTGTCACGCTGCGCGTTTGCTCGTCGAGGCTGTCCAAAAGCCGAGCGGCGCCTGGGTGCTCGAGCAGGCCGAGCTCACTGAGCAGGGCAAAGGCGTTGCGGCGGGCGTCGCGCACGGAGGCCGCCCCGCCGGGGAGCGCCCAGGTGCGCAAATGCGCGGCGCGCTCAAAGCCGCCAAGGCTGGCAACAAGAAACTCGCCGCCCCAAATGGTCCCATCGGTACCGGCGCCGGTGCCGTCAAAGGCGATGCCAAGGACGCGCGCGTCGGTTGTAAGCTGGCCCGCGGCGATAGCCTCGGCCATTACGCTCGCGATATGCGCATGATGGTGCTGCACCTCGACGAGCGGCAGATTGCATTTTCGCGCCTGTTCGCGCGCCCACTGGCCCGATAGATAGCTGGGGTGTAAATCGCAGGCCAAGGCGGCGGGCGCCAAGTCAAAGAGATCTTCCAAGCGCGTGCGCGCGGCGTTCCAGGCATCGAAGGTCCCGCCGTTTTCAACATCGCCGATATGCTGCGACACAAAACAGGTTGCCTCGCCGTTCGTCCCTTCGCGCGTGAGCGCAATCGTGGCCTTTTGCTGTGGGCCACAGGCGAGCACGCAAGGCGCGACGGCGTCGAGTGCCGGCAGCGCCAGCGGCTGCGGCGCATATCCGCGTGCGCGACGCACGGGCATGACGGTGCCGTCGATCACACGCACCACGGAATCATCGTAGCGCGAGAGGATCGCGCGGTCGTTGCCGAGTAGCGCGTCGGCAATGCCGGCGGCAACGAGGTGTTCCCATGCAAGGGCATCGTCGGTCTCGATGGGCTCTTCGCTCAGGTTGCCGCTGGTCATGACGAGCGCGTGCATACCGCGGGCTTCTGCCGCGGCAAGCAACAGATGCTGAAGCGGGGTGTAGGGGAGCATAACGCCGAGCTCGGGCAGGTCGTGCGCGATGGACGGCGCGAGTACGAGGGCGTCGGGAGAATCGTCGTCGCTCCCGCAAACAGCACGTCGGCGCAGCAGTACAATGGGGCGAATGCTGCCGGTCAGCAAACCGCGCTCAACGTCGTTGACGTGGCACAGGCGTTCAACGTCGGCAAGGTCGCGCACCATAACGGCAAGCGGCTTATTGCTACGGCGTTTGCGGCGGCGAAGCTCGGCTGCCGCCTGCTCGTTGGAGGCATCGCATGCCAAGTGAAATCCGCCCAGACCCTTGATGGCGACGATACCGCCGTCGGCCAGCAGCTCAACGCAGCGGTCGATAATGGCGTCGCTGGTCTCGCGCGTGGTGCCGACGGCCGGCGACGCGGCGGCTTCGCCCGGCTCATTGCCCACGCCCGTCTCACGCCATGTAATATGCGGCCCGCAATCAAAGCAGGCATCGGGCTGCGCGTGAAAACGCCGGTCGAGTGGGTCGGCATACTCCGCGGCGCACTTGGGACACAGGGGAAAACAATCCATCGAGGTGGCCGCTCGATCGTAAGGCAGCGAGCGGATGATGGTAAAGCGCGGCCCGCAGTTAGTGCAGTTGATAAAGGGGTAGTGATAGCGTCGGTCGGCGGGATCGAACAACTCGCGCAGGCAATCGTCACAGGTAGCGATATCGGGCGAGACGAGCGTGGTATGAGCGGTCTGATCCTGCGATGCCACAATGCGAAAGCCCCGCTCATCGACAGCGCTCCAGCCGCCAGGCCCCAAATCCGCAACATCGACTCGCTCAACGCGGGCTGCCGCAGGCGCATGCTCAGAAAGCGCGGCAACAAAAGCATCGAGCGCATCGGCCGGAGCGTGCGCCTCGATATGCACGCCGTCGCCCGCATTGAGCACCCATCCGCAAATGCCATGCGCCATGGCCTCGCGATACACAAACGGTCGCATGCCAACCCCCTGCACAATGCCCGTCACATGAATATGCACATGCCGCATGCGACACCCCTCATCAAAACCGACCAAATAGGGACAGGTGCGCTACAGTCCCAGGCTCTGCTTGGTGGCGGCGCACGTGAGCTCGCCGTGCTTAACGCCGCGCAGGCCCAGCAGGCGGTCGGCTAGTTCGTAGACGCGCTCGCCGCGACCCTTGAGCGCCAGAATCTCCAAGCAGTTGTGGTGATCCAGATGCACGTGCATGGTCGATACGATCTCGTCGGTGTAGTCGTGCTGCACTTCGTCCAGACGGCGCGTCAGGTCGCCGGTATGGTGGTCGTAAATCATGGTGAGCGACCCGATAACATGCTCATCGGGCGTGCGCATCTGCTCCTTGGCAATCGAGGCGCGAATCAGGTCGCGCACGGCCTCGGAGCGGTTGGCCACGTCGCCGCGGCGCGCGATCTGCTCGTCAAAACGGCGCAGCAGGTCGTCGGGTGCGGTAACCGAAAAACGGACCAGCTCGGAACCGGAGCCACTACAGTGGCAGCCCGCGTCACCGTCCGCCCCGTGCGGATGCTCGTGCTCGTACCCGCAGCAGTGCTCGTGTTCGGCCACCTTACACCAGCTTCACGGAGCCGACGGAGTTGTGGTCGGCCTCGATGGCTTCCTCGTAGCCCTCGAGCGCGTCATGCGCCTCGTGCAGCGCGGCCATGGCGGCCTCGAGCTTGGCGCCGATGCGCTCCATGTCAAAATTCTCGGTCGCATGTAGCAACTGATGGCTCCATTCGTGAGCGAGCTCGATGGTGTCGTCGACCTGTTTGACGCTCATGGCAAGCTGGCTCATGTTCATTCCAACATCATGCATGGGAAATCTCCTTTTGTATGGGGCAGTTCAGTGGTTCAGATTTTACTACGCCCGCTTTGCGCGCAGCTGCATAAGAAAACGGGTACGAGTCTGTGCGACCCGCACCCGTTCACTGGGGGCTGTTTGTGACTACCATACTATCCGTGGTTGCACTCGGTGCATCCAGAAGTCCGGCGAGCGGTGCAAAAGCGCTCATGGACGGCGGGTAAGTAACAAGCGTATTACAGATGCTTCTCCAGCAGCGCCTGCAGCCTCGCCTTGGGCAGAGCGCCAACCGAGCGGTCAATCTCTTCGCCGTTCTTAAACACAATCAGCGTGGGGATGCTCATGACGCCATACTTCATGGCCAGGTCCTGGTTGTCGTCGACGTTGCATTTGGCAACGGCAAGCTTGCCCGCCAGCTCATCGGCAACCTCGTCAACGATGGGCGAGAGGGATCGACAGGGCCCGCACCACGGTGCCCAAAAATCGACCAGCACGGGCAGGCTGTCGTTAACGACGGAATCGAAATTCTCGGGGGTAATCTGCTTAATGTCAGCCATGGTGACCTCCATAATGCGACGCGGCTTGGCCGCGTAAAACTCAGTACGACCGTGCTTATACCCAGCCGCCCGCAAAGCAACCACTCGCGGGCAGCTCTTTTATATAATGGTGGGCACGCAAACGATTGGAGAGCGCATGTCCACGTCACAAAGCCAGAAAAAAGAAGCCATCGCCCAGGCGGCCGAGCAGGAGCTCACATCGCTTGCGGTCCGTGGCGTGCGTATCGCGGGCAACGCGTGCTCGCCGATCGTGCTGGTCAAAGGCGATTTGGACGAGGCCGAGCGTTCGGGTGGCGAGCTTGCCGCCGGCCCGGATGGCGCGGCGTTGCGCAAGGCGCTTGGGGCCATCGGCTACGCGCCCGAGGATTTTTGCGTGCTGGCAAGCGTCGCCGGCGCAGGCGACGGAGCGGTCGCGGTGGGCGAGACTCTGCCGTGCGAGCTGTTCCGTGAGGCGCTTGAGGCTTTGGACCCCGAGGCGGTGCTACTGCTCGACAACAACGCGGCTGACGCCATGCGCGAGACCTACGCCGATATGCTCGTGGCGATCGATGACTTCGACACCGCCATGCTCAAGCCCGGCTTGGTCGCCCATGTGCAGGGTCGCCGCGTGCTCGCGCTCGACGGTTTTGAGGCGGCACTCACCGACAAGGCCGCTAAGCAGCGCATGTGGGCCTACATCAAGCAGCTGACTCCGGCGGCCGCTCCGCTGTAGCGAGCCCGCGTCGACAAACGACCCCGAGCGGGCGAGCCGTACCCGCGGAACGCAAATCCGTCGCGCCCGCGCCCTTACATCACAGCGCGCAGCTCAAACCGATCGCCGTTAATGCGGAACTGGCAGTTGCCGTTCATGCGTTCGACGGCAAGCTTAATGCTCTTGGTGCCAAAGCCGTGACCGGCGTGCTGAGCCACGGGCATGCCGTCGACCATGTGCGGCGCCCGTCCAAATGTGTTGGAAACCGAAAGCAGCAGCTGCCCGTCCTCAAACCGCAGATCAAGATCGACAAAGCGCTTGCCCTCGGGGGCGGTGCTCGCCGCGGCAATGGCGTTTTCCAGGGCATTCGAAAGCACGCTGAACAGGTCGACATCGGCCACATGCACGCTCTGGGGCACGGCGGCGCGCAAGTCGGCGGAAATGCCGCGCTTGCTGATGTCCGAGCCAAACGACGAAAGCGCGATGTTGACGGTCTCGTTGGCGCTGTAGCGGCGCACGGCGGTGCGGTCGTTGGCCTCGCATAGCGTATCGATGCGATCGAGTGCCTCGTCGGTGCGGCCTTCTTCGATCAAGACGGCCAGACCGCGCAAGAAGTGCCGCATGTCGTGGCGCAGAATCGACAGCTCGCGTCCGGACTGGCGCCATGCATCGAGTTCCTTCATGGCCGAGCTATCGCGTGTCTCGAGCATCCAGCGTTCACGCTCGGCAGCCTCTTTTTCTTCGTATTCACGCAGGTAGACGGCGAGGAACATAAGGTAGAACGCGCAGAGCGCAAAGGCCAAAAACTCAACCGTTACCACCGAGCCCGAATGGAACAGCGTGGTGTAGACGTTGGTGGCATAGTCAAAGACGTAATAGACGAGCGGCAGGATGAGCAGAATCTCGAGCTCCGTAGGGCTTTTGACCGCCAGACGGGGTCCAATGTCACGGGCCCAATGCAGCAGGATCGCAAAGACGGCGACCGTGGTGATAATGCGCGCCACGTAGTACGCGATTTGCGAGTCAGTGGCGGCGAGCGCGGCGATGCCCATCCAGTTGCTGAATTGGCAGCTCAGGTAGGCACTGGTGACTCCCAACATAACGAGCAGCGGGCTCAGACGATAGCGCGCACACAGGTAGACGATAAGCGGCAGGTGCACGACAAGCGGATAAGCCTGGCGGGCAAATAGTTCGCCGCCAACGACATTGGCGATCGAAAAGGCAGCGCCGGTTGCGGCTCCGACCCCCACCAATTCGAGTGCATGGCGTCGATTGATTTCGATACCGCACAGCGCCGCCGAGGCAAAGACGCCAAAGAGTAGCGTTGTGGCGTGGTGGATTGCCCAAAGGACCATTTCGACCGAGGAGATCATCAGCGCCTCCCGCCCTCAAAGCGCACCGCAAAGTAGGCGTCTTGGAACCCCTGCTTGCTGCTGCGCGACAGCGGAATGCACGCGCCGGAGCGCATGACGATGTCCGTGCGATCGAAGTGGTCGATGTTGCGCAAGTTGACCTGGTAGCTACGGTGGCATTTAAAGAAGGTGGCATTTTGCGCCAAACGGTCCTCGACGCTGCGGAACGACTCGAGTGCCTCGATATCGCGTCCGTCGCGCAGGTGGAAGACCACGTGCTTGTTGCGCGCCTCGGCATATTCGATGTCGGACAGGTGCAGGGCGTGGTAGCCAAAGGACGTTTTGATCACGAGCTCGTCGGTTGCCGCCGGGCGCATGCTCGAAAGCTCGTCGAGTAACTGCGCCAGGCGTTCGTAAGTCACGGGCTTGAGCAGATAGTCGAAGGCGCGGACCTCGTAGGACTCCAGTGCAAACTCGGGCGATGAGGTGAGAAACACCAGACGCACGGCGGTGTCGGCCTGGCGCAATTCGCGCGCGGTGTCCATGCCGTTGACGAGCGGCATGATCATGTCGAGCAGGATGATGTCGGCGCGCGACGCGGCGTGGCGCGCCAGCAGGTCCTCGCCGCGCGTAACGAGCGCAACATCGACCGCCGTGCCCGTCTCGGTCGACCAACGGTCGATCATTCGGTGCAGTCTATCTAGAAAAGCGACGTCATCGTCGCAGGCAATAATCTTGAGCATTCGGCCCCCTTAGTAATTCGATTTTGCCACATTGGGCGCGTACCGCTCGCGGGGGTGCGCACCGTTTGCGCCCCACGGCGTGCAACTCGCGCCAAGCGGCAGGGCGTTAGAAAGTGCAGCAGCAAAATAATCCGTGGATAAACATGTCAATACATGCTGGTGGCTGGCCGGGGAACACGCCAGCCGCCAGCGCCAAACGATGCCAGACATCGCGAAGCATAGGGATAAAGGGAGCTGCACGATGAGGGAGAAGAAGATGGGGATGCGCACTGTGTTGACGCGCCTGCTGGGTATCGCCACCGTGGCCTGCGCGCTCGTGGCAACGCCGGCGGTTGCTGAGGCGGCGACTACGGCGGATATTCCTTCGAACGTGAAGATAGCCCAAACAAAGAGCAACAACTCCTACGTTGCCGATACGGTGACGCTCGAGGCGGGCGAGGATTACGTTGTTGGTGGAGAGATCGAGATCAACCACTACGTCGTAAAGGGCGGTACCAAGCAAAATCCGACGCGCATTTATCTCACCGAGAATGCATATCAAGGTCGCTGGAATGGTTCCATTAAGGACAAAAGAGGCAGCGGCTACGACGAACTCTTTGTGCTCGACGGCGGCTATATCGAGTTCATTGGAACCAACGGGAATGGCAGGACTCCCGTCTATTGCAGCGGCAAGAGCTTTTTGTCCGACAATGCCGGCAAAAGAGGCGGTTACGGCGATGGCGCCGATAAAAACAGGGTTTCCGGCAGCCTGAACCTTAAGGTTTCCGGCATCGAGTTTAAGACGGTAACCTCAGGGGTGTCTAAGAGGGCAATTGCACTGTACGGCACGATGGTCGATGGCGAAACGGCAACCTTCGACAATGTCAAGGTTAGCAAATGGGACTGTACAGCGAACGGTGCGAATTATGGTGGCAGTCACGAGTACAGCAACATCGCAACAGGATATGAGGCCTCTCCGGCGCCGGTTACAATCCTCAGCTCGGCGAACGGTGCAAAGAGTTTGGACGTCACGTTTAGCAACTGTGAATTTACGGATAATGAAGATGACTGTGCTGGTGCGCTAAGTGTCGTAGGCCGTGGGTGCAGGCCCAAGGTTGTGCTCAACAACTGCACCTTCAAGAACAATCAACAAGAATCGATCTGGTGCAAAGAACTTAACGTGCAGGATAAAAATGAGCATACCCATGCTGGCAACATTGTTGTCAATAATGCGGACATTACGCTGAACGGCTGCACCATCACATCGACGCAAGAAGCGGCGAACTATACGCAAGATATGGTTATGACGAGCGCAATTGCGGTGGCTAAAAATTCGACATGTACGCTCAACAATACGCAGGTGAGTGACACTTATGCAGAGGGCACGTACTACTATTCCGATGCGAACATGCGTCGAAACACCGTGTATGCTCGCGGAACGGTGACGCTTGCCGGTAATACGACCATTACTACTAACGGCGATAAGGGCGCCCGAGGCCTTGCGCTCGACACGCCGGGGATTTATTACTACGGCAAACTGAACATTGCCGAATCCTTTGCAGGCAAGGTCCAGCTGTCGCTTAAGGACGATCAGTTGGGCTCCTATACGGGCACACAGTGGAAGCTTGGCACCTGCCGCATCGAAAAGAGCGACCTGCTCGCCCGTGTCACGACGGACGACCCGAGCGTCGGCATTGGAAAGACGGACGACGGATATGTGTACGCCTCGCGCCTGCCGCACAAGCATGTGTGGTCGGTGGAAAACGCCTCCAACAGCTCATATCAGCTGAAGGTCACCTGCTCCGGCAAGATGCGCCCGAGCGATTGCAACTACAAAAATGGTTATGCCGTCGAGCTGGGCATCGATGGGGCAACGCCGGATAAGGGAAAGCTGGGCGTTACATACAGCGGTGGAGAAGTCACCCCAACGCTGACGATGTCGAATAAGGACGGCTATGCTCGAGACGATATCGTCTCGACGGGAGGCGTACGTATCTCCGGGTCTCAGTATTACAAGCTTTCGAAGTGGGGCGACGACGCGGGCGAGCCACTGGAAAAAGTTCCTACCGATGCGGGAATTTACCGTATCGAGTCCAAAGTTAAGGTTGATGGCCTGGAAGACTACCTGACGCTCACTCGCGAGTTCGAGATTAGGCCGCTGGAGCTGAGCAAGGTCAGCGGGCTCACGTTTGAATTCGATGACGACGGAACAGACACCACGATCAATGGCGAGAAAGTCCGTGCGTACCCGTGGACGGGCAAGACGATCGCGCCGAGCTTCTCTGTTAAGGTCTACAACTACGACACTCAAAGCTGGTCATCCTTCGTCAAGGGCGGCGACTACAAGATTGATAGTGATTCCTCGTATAGCACGGTGAGCGCGATCGATCCTCCCAGCTCCAATTCCTATTACCCGTACTACCAACTCTATATCAAGGGCATGGGCAACTACACGGGCTCGGCATGTGCAAACTGGACCATTACTGGCACGCAGTTCGAGAACGTGACGGCAGAGGGATTCGAGGGCGACTATGATGGGCAGTCGCATGGAGTCAACATCTCGGTGTCGAGCGCCCCTGCCGACATGAAGATTGAGTACAGTGTGGATGAGAGCGGCAAGTGGACGACGGAGGCTCCGAGCTACACGGACGTTCAGCGTAACCGTAAGGGTGAGATCTGCTCCGTAACGGTCGATTACCGCATCACCGCGAAAGGCTATGTGACAAAGAGTGGGTCGGTTGAAATCAAGATCAGGCCGGCCAAGCAGACTGCTGTTCCGTGGAGTTATATCGCTAGCGAAGGCACAGGTGTCAAGGTCAAGGACCAAAGTGCGCATTTGCTCGAGGATGGGTCGCTCTCCAACTTGAATAAGACCTATGAGTGGAGAAAATACGGGGACACATACTGGGAGTCCATCGGTGCCGGTAAAACTTCGGTCGATGGACTGCCTGCCGGGAAGTATGAGGTGCGCTTCAAAGCGGACAACAACCACTACGCTTCGGGGGCTAACGTCTTCGAAATCGCGGAGGGTCCTTGCGCGTCCGCTGACGGTACTTGGTATAAGACCGAGGGTTCGAATGGCGCTCACTGGCAGGTGTGTCGATGCGGCAAGAAGCTCAACGAAGACACGCATGTCTTCTCTTGGGAGGAAGTTAAGGCTCCCACCACCGAGAAGCCCGGTCTAAAGCGGTATCAATGCTCCACGTGCGGCTATGTTCTGCGCGAGGAGAAGATTCCTCCGGCGTGCATCGGCGGTTATGTCGGCGTGTATGACGGCAAAGAGCATGCCGTGAGCGTTGACCTTAAGGCTGGCGCGACGGCTCAGTTCAGCATCGACGGTGGCATCACGTGGAAAACGGATGCTCCTACAATCAAAAACGTCGGCAAGACCACGGTCGACTATAAGGTGACCACCCCTGGTGCTTCTGACATCAGGGGACGGGTGACGCTCGAGGTGACGCCGTGCCCGATTACGGTGGCGCCTGCTACTGCTTCTAAAACGTATGGCGATCCGGATCCCGACTTTACCTATAAAGTGACGGCTGGTTCCCTTATGGAGGGCGATACGCTTTCCGGTATCACGTACAAGCGTGATGAGGGCGAGAATGTCCTGACCGGTTATAAGACGTACAAGGTGACGGCTTCTCAGGAAGAGGGTGCCAACGCTAATTACGACATTACGTTTGAGACGGGCGAGTTCACCATCACACGTCGCACTATCGATGTGAGGTGGAATGTTGGTCAATACGTTTACAACGGCCAAGAACAGGGCCCCACGGCAGAGATAACCAATCTGGTTAACGGCAACGACGTGTCTCTCAAGGTCACTGACGCCGCAAAGGTAGATGCCGGCACGTATACGGCGAGGGTGACTGGGCTCGTCGGTGAGGATAAGGTTCTCTCTAATTACCGCAAGCCCTCGGGTATTGAATGCACGTACGCTATCGCCAAGGCCAAACGGGACAGTGCTCCCAATGTAAAGGCGACAGCGGAGACCGTGAGTGGTAAACACGACGGTAAGATTGAGGGCGTTGATACATCGATGATGCTGGGCAAGCCTAGCAAGCAGATGATGTTCATCAAGGCAAGTGATCTGGTCGATGGTGACAAGCTTGAGAATCTGGCGCCAGGTTCCTATCGCCTGTGCTACGGGAAGACGACGAATTATGAAGCCTCCGAGATCGTTACCGTTACGATCGCCGCTGGGCCTAAGCTCAAGGTGACGCTGCCGGCCGAGCAGGCGGGCTACACGCTCACGGCCGACGCGGCCGAGCTCGACTGGCACGGTTCTGCGACGCTTAAGCTTACGGTTGCGGATGGCTATTACGCGACCAAGGGTCTTTCCGTTAAGGCGAACGGCGAGACCATCAAGCCCAGCGAGCAGGGCGTTTACCAACTGTCTAAGGTTGAGAAAGACACCGCGATCACCGTTGAGGGTATCGCCAAGCACGAGCCCGATGGCACCGGCTGGAAGAGCGACGGTTCTTCTCACTGGCATGTTTGCACGTGCGGTGAGCGGATTGACGTTGCAGAGCATACCTTCGAGTGGGTAATCGACGAGAAGCCTACGGTCGAGAAGCCTGGATCCAAACATTTGCACTGCACTGTCTGTGACTACAACTCCTCCGATAAGGTTGTAATCCCGGCAGCCTCTGTTGCCGGCTATTCCGGCGAGTATGACGGCAAGGTCCACGCTGCCGATGTCTCGGCCCTGCCCGAGGGCACGGCGGTCCAGTACAGCATCGACGGTGGCGTCACTTGGTCTGCCACGGTCCCCGAGATCAAGAACGTCGGCACCCTGCCGTTCAAGTACAGCGCGATCGTCGACGGCGCCGCTATCGAGGGCGAGGCGAAGCTTGTGGTGACGCCGCGCAAGGTTACCGTGACGGCATCCGATGCCTCCAAGACCTACGGCAACGATGATCCCGAACTGGGCTGGAAGGTCACCAAGGGCGAGCTCGTCGAGGGTGAGAGCCTCCAGGGCATCACCGTTTCCCGCAAGGCCGGCGAGACCGTGAGCAAGGGCGGCTACGTCGTGACGGCGTCGCAGCTCGAGGGCGCTAACCCCAACTACGAGATTACGTTCGTTGATGGCAAGTTCACCATCGACAAGCGCGAGCTCACCGTGGAGTGGGACGCTACCACCGAGTTCACCTACGACGGCGAGAAGCACTGCCCCACGGCGACGCTTGACAATGTCATGGGCGATGACGACGTCTCTGCGTATGTCGACGGTGCTGCGGTCAAGGCCGGCGCCTACACGGCGGAGATCACCGAGCTGACGGGCGCCGACAAGGGCAACTACAAGCTGCCGGCAACGGGCCTGACGTGCAAGTTCTCCATCAAGAAGGCGCCCAAGGGCGCGCCGGTGGTCCAGGGTGTGGCCGAGACCGTCAGCGCCAAGGCTGACGGCAGGATCACGGGCGTCGATGCCACTATGGAGTGGCGTGCCAAGGACTCGGGCGAGTATCAGGCTGTGCCCGAAGGCGCGACCGAGCTCAGCGGTCTTGCCGCGGGCACGTACGAAGTGCGCTACCGCGCTGATGACGACCATGAAGCCTCCGCCGCGACCAAGGTTACGGTTGCCACGGGCCGCAAGCTCGCTGTGGCGCTGCCCGCCGAACAGGTCGGCTACAAGCTCGCGGCTGACGCGACCGAGCTCGACTGGCATGGCTCTGCCACCCTCACTATCAGCATCGAGGACGGCTACTTTGCCGACTCCCTCACCTATGCCGTCAAGGTCAATGGAGGCGCCGTGACGCTCAACGAACGCGGCGAGTTCACCGTCCAGGACGTCGAGGGCGACGTGAGGGTGACGGTCGAGGGCGTGCGCAAGCACGAGACTGTGAGCGATAAGTGGATCTCCGACGACAATACGCACTGGCACGAGTGCACTTGCGGCGGCAAGATTGACGAGGCCGCGCACACCTTTACGTGGGTTGTCGACACGCCTCCCACGGCGACCGAGAAGGGCTTCGGTCACCGTCAGTGCGTCGTCTGCGGGTACGCTCTTACCTCCGAGGAGATTCCGGCTGCTGCCATTTCCGGCTACTCCGGCGAATACGACGGTGCGTATCACACGGTCAATGCTTCGGCGCTGCCCGAGGGCGCGACGGCCGAGTACAGCACTGACGACGGCAAGACCTGGTCCACTACTGCCCCCGAGATCAAGGACGCTGGCGCGCTGGACGTTGCCTATAAGGTGATGATTGGCGGTGCGACGGTCGAGGGCCAGGTGACGCTCAAGGTTACGCCGCGTGCGATCACGGTCACCGCTCAGAACGCCTCCAAGATTTACGGCGAGAAAGACCCCGTCTTTGAGTGGTCGGTCACCTCTGGCGAGCTCGTCGGGGACGATACGCTTGAGCTCGAGATCGAGCGCGAGGACTGTGACGACGTGCGCGAGGGCGGTTATGCTCTGCGCCTGACGCAGCCCGAGGGTGCGAACCCCAACTACGCGATTACGTTCATCGACGGCACGTTCATCATCAACCAGCGTCCGCTCACCGTGACGTGGGGTACCACCGAATTCGTCTACGACGGCAAGGAGCACTGCCCCGTGGCAGAGCTTGGCAACGTCATCGGCAAGGATGACCTTGGTGCATTCGTTGACGGTTCCCAGACCGAGGTCGGCACCTATACGGCGACCCTCGCCGAGCTGACGGGCAAGGCCGCGGGCAACTACACGCTGCCCGCCGATGGCTTGACCTGCGAGTTCTCCATCAAGAACGCTGCGCAGGACGCGCCGGTGGTCCAGGCCGAGGCCGAGACCGTGAGCGGCAAGAAGGACGGCAAGATCATGGGCGTCGACGCCACCATGGAGTGGCGCGCTCAGGGCGCCGCCGAGTACCAGGCCGTGGGCAAGGACGTGACCGAGCTCAAGGACCTCGCTGCCGGCGTGTACGAGGTGCGCTACCAGGCTAAGGCCAACTACGACGCCTCTGCCGTTACCGAGGTTACCGTGAAGGCGGGCCGCAAGCTCGTCGTGACGCTGCCGGGTAATCAGGTGGGCTACACGCTCACCTCGACGGCAACCGAGCTCGACTGGCACGGCTCCGCAAAGCTCGCCATCAGCATCGACGGCGCGTACTTTACGGGCAAGAACTATGCCGTCAACGTCAACGGTAAGGCCGTTAAGCTCGCTGACGACGGCACCTATGAGCTCAAGGACGTCGAGGGCGATGTGAACGTGACGGTCGAGGGTGTGCTCAAGCACGAGCCCGACGGCTCCGGCTGGGCGCACGACGCCAAGAACCACTGGCATATCTGCCGTTGCGGCGAGGTTCTCGACAAGGCCGAGCATACCTTTGAGTGGGTTGTCGACAAGCCGGCGACCACCTAGGCCAAGGGCGAGAGGCACCAGGAGTGCACGGCTTGCGGCGAGAAGGGCGCAACCGAGGACATCGCGATCCTGGCACCCACGATTATCGAGGGTGCAGGCCAGGCGATCACAGTCGACACCGCCAAAGACCTGAGCTTCCGCTCGAACGCGCCGATCAAGTACTTCCAGAAGGTGCTGGTCGACGACAAGGAAGTCGATGCCGAGAACTACGTGCTCACCGAGGGTTCCACGATCGTGACGCTCAAGACGAGCTTCGTGAAGACGCTTGGTGTGGGTGAGCATAAGCTGAGCGTGGTTTCGACCACGGGCACGGCAGAGACGACCTTTACCATCGCCGAGGCCGCCAAGCCGACGCCCGATTCGAGCCAGACCACCACGACCACGACGACCACGACTTCTAAGTCCAAGAAGAAGACCGGCAAGGGCGCCTTGCCTTCGGTCGGCGACGGTACGTACGCCATGGCTGGTGGCGTACTTGCAGCTGGCATGGCAGTTCTGCTGCTGGCCTTCGCCATGAAGCGCCGCGCCTAGTTGCTGCCCTGTTCCTAAGGGGTCCGGATCTGACAAGCCGGACCCCTTTTTTGTGCCGCCGCGAGGTCGCCCCTGTGGACAAAAACTCCGCCCGAAATTGAATCTTTATTTCAACTTTACACCTGGCTTTACAGCTGTCTTGTCAGCTGTAAAGCCAGGTGTCATACTAAAGCCCCAAGATTCGCCAAAAGAGAGGGGCCTTGATGGCACAGAGCGCGAACATGGATGCGTCGGAGCTTGCACGCGATATCGCGGCCGGCCTAGCATCGGCAACGACGGCAACGGAGCGCGCGGCACTGGTGCCCGCAGAGCTCGTCGAGGCCATTCAGCAATTAAAAACCCAGCGTGATGCGGTGATTCTGGCGCACTACTATGTGGCGCCCGAGGTCCAAGCCGTTGCCGATTACGTCGGCGACAGCTTCTACTTGGCAAAGCTTGCCAAGAGCTTACCGCAGCAGACTATCGTGCTGTGCGGCGTGGAGTTTATGGGCGAGAGCGCCAAGCTGCTCAACCCCACCAAGACCGTGCTGCTGCCCGAGCCGGGCGCGGACTGCCCCATGGCGCACATGGTCAAGCGTGAGACGGTCGACGCGGCGCGCGCCGAGTACGGTGACGACCTTGCCGTGGTCTGCTACGTCAACTCCACGGTCGAGATCAAGAGCTGGAGCGACGTGTGCGTCACCAGCTCCAACGCCGTCAAGATCGTGTCCGAGCTGCCGCAGCAGCACGTCCTGTTCATCCCCGACCAAAACCTGGGCCGCTTCGTAGCCGAGCAGGTGCCGCAAAAGCACGTCATCCTCAACAACGGCTACTGCCCGCGCCATCACATCATCACCGTCGAGCAGATCGTCGACGCGACGGAGGCCCACCCCGACGCGCTCGTGCTGGCGCATCCTGAGTGCAAGGCCGACGTCCTGGCCGAGGCCGACTACATCGGCTCCACCGCCGGCATCATCAAGTATGCCGAGGAGTCCGACGCCAGCGAGTTCATTATCGTGACGGTCCGCGGCGTGCTCTACGAGCTCGAGCGCCGCTGCCAGGGCACCGGCAAGAAGTTCCACTTCCCCGCGGTGCAGCCCACCTGCGTCAACATGGACCTCATCACGCTCGAAAAGCTCGTGCGCTGCCTGGAGACGGGCGAGGGCGAGGTGCAGATCGGCGTCTCGGACGAGGCGGCAGACCAGGCCAAGCTCACGCTCGACCGTATGCTCGAGTACGCAGCGCGCTAGAACAATGTGACATGAGGGACAGTCCCGCATGTCACATTACAAGGGAGAGGATTCCTGTGGAAACCAAACAATACCCCGACATGGAGTGCGACGTCGTCATTGCCGGCTGTGGCGTGGCGGGCCTGTACGCGGCTCTCAACCTGCCGACGAGCACGCGCGTGATCATGCTCTCCAAGGGCGCTGTCGACGAGTGCGATTCGATGCTCGCGCAGGGCGGCATCTGCGTACTGCCCGAGGGCTCGGACTACGATGCCTTCTTTGAGGACACCATGCACGCCGGCCACTACGAGAATCGCCGCGAGAGCGTCGACATCATGATCCGTTCGAGCCGTTCGGTCATCAACGATCTGCTAGCGATGGGCGTGGATTTTGAGCGCAAGGCCGACGGCAGCCTCAACTTTACCCGCGAGGGCGCGCACAGCCGTCCGCGTATTGCCTTCCATGCCGACATTACGGGCAAGGAGATCACGACCAAGCTGCTCCAGGCCGTTCGCAAGCTGGATAACGTGCAGATTTTGGAGCACGTGGCCATGACCGACATCCTGACGGGCGAGCGTGACGGCGTCACGGTGTGTGTCGGTGTCGTCGCCGTTTCCGTGGACGAGGACAACTCGGTTCGTCCCGCCGACGAGCTGGCAAATGCCGCCGAGGGCGTGCATGCCGGCGAGCCGTTTAAGATTCATGCCCGCCGCACGCTGTGGGCGACAGGCGGTATCGGCGGCGTGTACGACCATTCGACTAACTACCCGCAGCTCACGGGCGATGCATGCTACATCGCTCAGGAGCATGGCATTAAGATGGAGCACCTGGACTACGTGCAGATTCACCCCACGGGGCTGTTCTCGCCGCAGCCGGGTCGCACCTTCCTGATCAGCGAGAGCTGCCGCGGCGAGGGCGCGATTTTGCTCAACGCCGCCGGCGAGCGCTTTACCGACGAGCTTCAGCCGCGCGATGTGGTCGCTGCCGCTATTCGCGAGCAGATGAAGCAGGACGGTACCGAGCACGAGTGGCTGAGTTTTGCCCCCGTCGAGCGCGATGTGGTGACCGGGCACTTTGCCAACATTCGCGCGCGCTGCCTGGAGGACGGCCGCGACATCTTGGACGAGCCCATCCCCGTTACGCCCACGCAGCACTACTTTATGGGTGGCGTATGGGTCGATAAGGACGGCCGCACCTCGATGCCCGAGCTCTACGCCGCGGGCGAGACGGCCTGCAACGGCGTTCACGGCAAGAATCGCCTGGCTTCCAACAGCCTGCTCGAGTCCCTGGTTTGGGGCCGCCGTGCCGCCTGGTGCATGCGCACCGGCGAGTCGCTCGCCGTGGAGCAGGCGGGCGAGCCCGCGCTTGACGGGCGTCATCGCGCCCTGGGCGCCGAGACCCTTGCAATCGATGATTTGGCCCGTGCGGCCGGCACGCAGGCCGTGGAGGAGTAGACCATGAATCCCATTACCATGAAGCTCGTCGTCGATGATCTGATTTTGCAGGCTCTGCGCGAGGACATCACGTTTGAGGACGTGAGTACGGCGAGCGTGTGCCCTACGGCGCGCCCCGCTACCGTTGAGCTCATCGCCAAGGCCGATGGCATCATCGCCGGCTTGGATGTGTTCGCTCGCACTTTTGAGCTGCTGGATCCGCAGAGCTCCGTGTTGTTCGATGTCGCGGACGGCGACGAGGTGCACGCCGGTGACCACGTGGGCCAGGTGCGCGGCGATGCGCGCGTATTGCTTTCGGGCGAGCGCGTGGCGCTCAACTACCTGCAGCGCATGAGCGGCATCGCTACTTACACGCATCGGATGGCGGCCGCGCTCGAGGGCACCAAGACCGTGCTTGTCGACACGCGCAAGACCACGCCGGGCATGCGCGTCTTCGAGAAGGCAGCAGTCGAGATCGGCGGTGGCAGCAACCATCGCTACAACCTGTCGACGGCCGTCATGCTCAAGGACAACCACATCGATGCCGCCGGTGGCGTGGCGCGCGCGATCGAGATGGCGCGCGCCCATGCGTCGTTTACCACGACGGTCGAGATTGAGTGCGAGAACCTGGACATGGTACGCGAGGCCGTGGAGGCCGGTGCCGATATCATCATGCTCGACAACATGACCCACGACGACATGGCTGCAGCGATTGAGCTTATCGCCGGTCGTGCTAAGACCGAGTGCTCGGGCAACGTAGACGCCGACAACATTCGTGCCCTGGCCGACCTGGGTGTTGACTTTATCAGTTCGGGGGCGTTGACGCACTCTGCGCCGATTCTCGACCTCTCGCTCAAGCACCTGCGTCTGCTGGACGGTAAATAATGGACGCCCGCGAGCGTCGCCGTGCCATCATGGCCGTGCTCGAGGGGGCCAAAGATCCTGTCTCGGGCAGTGCGCTTGCCCGCGAGGTGGGCGTGAGCCGTCAGGTCGTGGTGCAGGACATCGCCCTGCTGCGCGCTGACGGGCACGATATCGTCGCCACCAATCGCGGCTATGTACTACAGGAGGCCCCCAGCAGCCCCGCCGTGCCCACGCGCTTGGTCAAGGTTCGCCACAGCGTTGAGCAGGCAGGCGATGAGCTCACGAGTATCGTCGACGCCGGCGGCGCCGTGCTCAACGTGATCGTCAATCACCGCGTGTACGGTAAGATCACGGCCGACCTGGACATTCGCAATCGTCGCGATGTTGAGCGCTACCTGCACGATATCGAGAGCGGCAAGAGCTTTCCACTATTAACGGTGACGAGCGGCTATCACTTCCATCGCATTGCGGCAGAGGATGAGCAAACCCTCGACGAGATCGAGGCCATGCTCAAGGAGAAGGGCTACCTTGCCGATTTAATGCCCTACGAGGATGATTTGTCCTAGAACACATGCAAAAGGAGGCCTCCGCGGCGATGCGGAGGCCTCCTTTTGTGCACGGTGTACTTGTGAGTGTGCAAGCGGGGGAGTTGTTACTCCTCGACGATCTCGGTGATCGCGCCGGCGGGGCAAGCGTCCTGGCAAGCGCCACAGGCGACGCAGGAGTCCTCGTCAGCGACGGTAGCGACGTCCTGGAGCTCCAGAACGCCAGCGGGGCAGGAGTCGACGCAAACGCCACAAGCGATGCACTCGTCGGCATCAATTACGGGATGAGCCATGGTAGTTTCCTCTCTGTTGACCGACGCTACAGGCGATGCGCGCCGGTTTGATTCGGGCAAAAACATACCACGGGAGCGACCGTTTGCAATACCCTCTGGCCGGCATCTTCATACCGTTCGCCGAGTATGCCAAGGTTTACTAAAAAACGCGCAGGTGGGGCCGTTGAGCTGCGCAAATGTTAGCTATAGGTGACTTGAAATATAGGGCGATTGAGCGTGCTTGTGGAAAGCGCATCCCATTATTTGGCCGAAAAACGGGTCGAACTTTCCCCAGGGAAGCCCGGGGCCGCCATGTGCGCTCCCAAGCCCAAACCTCAGCCATCTCTACATAGATCTCAATAGATCTGCCGAGAACTCAAACAGTGCATCTACCTGCACATTTGAGAACCTAAACTCTCAGCAATAAGAAATCTTATATGAATTGACTTAGATTTTGTATATTCCGGCCCATAAGGGGATACACTACATCCTGAAAGACAAGCCGAAGCGCCACACGACAGACCGTCGAGGCGGCGCGAACGCAAAAGAGAGAGGGAATTTCTAATGAGTAAGATTCTTGGTATCGACCTTGGTACTACTAACTCCGCAATGGCCGTCCTCGAGGGCGGTTCTCCGACCATTATCGTGAACGCCGAGGGCGACCGTACCACCCCGTCTGTCGTGGGCTTCCGTGCCGACGGCGACCGCGTCGTGGGTAAGGCCGCTAAGAACCAGGCTGTCACCAACCCCAAGAACACCGTGTTTTCCATCAAGCGCTTCATGGGCCGCAAGTACTCCGAGTGCACCTCCGAGATCAAGACCGTGCCGTATGAGGTCAAGGAGGGCCAGGGTGGCCGTGCCGTCGTCGATATCGAGGGCAAGGATTACACCGCCGAGCAGGTGAGCGCCATGACGCTCGCAAAGATGAAGGCCGACGCCGAGAAGTATCTGGGCGAGACCGTCACCGACGCCGTCATCACCGTCCCGGCCTACTTCAACGACGCCCAGCGTCAGGCCACCAAGGATGCCGGTAAGATCGCCGGCCTTAACGTCAAGCGTATCGTCAACGAGCCGACCGCTGCTGCTCTGGCCTATGGCCTGGACAAGCAGGGCACCGACCAGCGCATTCTGGTCTTCGACCTGGGCGGCGGTACCTTCGACGTCTCCATCCTCGACCTCGCCGACGGCGTGTTTGAGGTTCTGTCCACCTCGGGCGACAACCACCTGGGCGGCGACGACTGGGATCAGCGCGTCATCGACTGGATGGCCGACAAGTTCCAGCAGGAGAACGGTGTCGACCTGCGTCAGGACCCCATGGCCCTGCAGCGCCTGAAGGAGGCCGCCGAGAACGCCAAGAAGGAGCTCTCCGCCGCCCAGCAGTCCACCATCAACCTGCCGTTCATCACCATGAACCAGTCCGGCCCGCTGCACCTCAACTACACGCTGACCCGCGCCGAGTTCGAGAAGATCACCCGTGACCTGCTCGAGCGCTGCAAGCAGCCTGTCACCAACGCCCTGCGCGACGCTAAGCTCAAGCTCTCCGATCTGACCGAGGTCATCCTCGTCGGCGGCTCCACCCGTATGCCCGCCGTCCAGGATCTGGTCAAGACCATGACCGGCAAGCAGCCCAACATGTCCGTGAACCCCGACGAGGTCGTTGCCGACGGCGCTGCCGTCCAGGGCGGCGTGCTCACCGGCGACGTCGAGGGCATCCTGCTGCTCGACGTTACCCCGCTGTCGCTGGGCGTCGAGACCATGGGCGGCATCATGACCAAGATGATCGACCGCAACACCACGATCCCGACCTCCAAGACCGAGGTCTACTCCACCGCTGCCGACAACCAGACCAGCGTCGAGATCAACGTGCTCCAGGGCGAGCGCGAGCTTGCCCGCGACAACAAGTCGCTCGGTAAGTTCCAGCTGACCGGTATCCCGGCTGCCCGCCGCGGCGTGCCGCAGATCGAGGTCACCTTCGACATCGACGCCAACGGCATCGTCAAGGTCTCCGCTAAGGACAAGGGCACCGGCAAGGAGCAGCAGATCACTATTTCCGGTTCCACCGCTCTGTCCGACGACGAAGTCGATCGTATGGTCAAGGACGCCGAGGCTCATGCCGAGGAGGACAAGAAGCAGAAGGAAGAGGTCGAGGTCCGCAACCAGACCGATAGCCTGTGCTACTCCACCGAGCAGACCCTCAACGAGCTGGGCGATAAGGTTTCCGCCGACGTGAAGTCCAAGGCCGAGGCTGCTATCGCCGACGCCAAGAAGGCGCTCGAGGGCTCTGACGTCGAGGCTATCAAGGCCGCTGGCGAGTCCCTGCAGTCTGTGGCCTACGAGCTGGCTCAGGTTGTCTACGCCGACGCTCAGCAGCAGACCGACGGTGCCGCTGGCGCCCAGCCTGCCGACGATGACGTTGTCGACGCCGACTACGAGGTTGTGGACGACGAGGACAAATAATCATGTCCGCCCGTAAAGCTCGCACGGAGGCGGCCGCCGCTGGCGCCGCCCCCGTTGACTCTGAGGAGAAGGACGTGAAGATTCCCGTAGAGGCCGTTGACGATACCGAGGCCAACGAGGCCCCGGCCGCCGAGGCTGCCGAGAACCAGGTAGAGGATTCCAACAAGGAGGCGACGATGACCGAGGACGAGATGGTGGAAGCCGCTATCCGCGCCGGTGAAGAAGCCGCCGACAACGACTTTAAGCTCAAGTTCGAGCAGGCTCAGAAAGAGCTTGCCGACGTGCGCAATGAGCTCGATGCTGCGGCAGAGGCTCAGAAGGCCGCCGAGGACAAGGCAAAGGACGCCACCGAGCGTACCGCCCGTCTGCAGGCCGACTGGGAGAACTTCCGTCGCCGCACCGCCAATGAGCGTATCGCCGAGCGCGAGCGCGCGACCGAGAAGCTCGTTACTGCGCTGCTGCCGGTGGTTGACGATATCGAGCGTGCGATTGACCATGCCCGTAGCCAGGAACTTGCCGACGACTTTAAGCAGTTCGTCGACGGCGTCGACGCGGTGCATGCCAAGCTGCTCGATGTGTTTGCTCACGAGGGCGTTGAGCCCATCGACCCTAAGGGCGAGGCGTTCGATCCGCTCGAGCACCAGGCCGTGGGGCGTGTCGAGGACGCATCGCAGTACGACGAGACCGTCAACGACGTGTACCAGAAGGGCTACCGCATGGCGGACCGCATCCTGCGTTCCGCGATGGTGACGGTGACCTACGGTGGCGAGAAGCGCCCCGCACCGGAGCCCGAAGCGGCGCCCGAGGATGCTGCGGCCGATACGGCCGAGAGCACCGAGGAGTAATTGAGAAGGGCCCCGGGGCAACACCCGGGGCCCTTTCTGGCCTAGTGCCATATGAAAGCATAAGCCGCCGTCCGCAGGGACGGCGGATGAAACAGGAGAGGAGCTACGATGGCTGCAGGCAAAACCTTCTATGACATCCTGGGCGTATCCAAGAGCGCCTCCGACAAAGAGATCAAGAGCGCGTTTCGCAAGCTCGCGCAAAAATACCACCCCGATGCCGGCGGCGACGAGGCCAAGTTCAAGGAGATTAGCGAGGCTTACGAGACGCTTTCGGACGAGAAGAAGCGCAAAGAGTACGACCAGATGCTCATGTTCGGCGGCATGCCGGGCGCGGGCGGCGCGTATGGCGGCGGCTACGGTGCCGGCGCGGGCGCCAGCGGCTGGGGCGATATCTTCGACAGCATCTTTAGCGGCAACGGCGCTTGGGGCAGCGATTGGGGCTCGGGCTTTGCCGGGGCTGCGGGTAATGCCGGTGCCGGTGCGGGTCGCAGCCGTGCTCGCAAGGGCGGCGACCTGTCGCTGACCGTCGACGTGACGGCCGAGGACGCGTTTCGCGGCGTGACGCACAAGGTCACCTATCGCATTCCCTCGACGGGCGAGCAGCAAACCATTACGGTCTCGGTTCCCGCAGGTGCGGTCGACGGCGGCAAACTACGCTACAAGCGTCGCGGCGAGTATGGCGTTGCGGGTGGCGAGCGCGGCGACCTGGTCGTGACCACGCATGTGGAGGAGCACCCGCTGTTTAAGCGCAAGGGTGCCGATGTGACCATGGAGGTACCGATCTCGGTTTATGAGGCGGCGCTCGGCTGCACGGTGGATGTGCCCACACCCGGCGGCGCGACGGTTCGTCTGAAGGTGCCGGCGGGCACCCAGACGGGCAAGAAGTTCCGCTTTAAGGAGATGGGCGCGCCCGATGTTAAGCACCGTGGCCGCACGGGCGCGCTGCTCGTCGAGATCAAGGTGCAGGTTCCCACGAACCTGTCCGACGATGAACGCGATGCCATGACCAAGCTGCGCGAGGCCGACACGCGCGACTATCGCGAGAAGGTCAATCGTTACAAGGCGACGTACTAGGGCGGTCGCGGCGCACGCCCACGCCCGCGGGCTTATGATGGACGATAACGAGACGGAAAGGGGTCAGGTAGCATGGCCGAGGACAATAGGAACAAACCGCTGTACATGATCAGCGTGGCGGCCGAGCTGACCGGCATGCACCCGCAGACTCTGCGCGTCTACGAGTCCAAGGGCTTGGTGAACCCCCAGCGCTCGGGCGGCAACACGCGTCTGTATTCGCGTGCCGATATCGAGCGCCTGGAGCTCATCAACCAGCTGACTGACGAGGGCATCAACCTTGCCGGCGTGGTGCGCATCCTCGATATGAAGGAGCGTGCCGAGGAGCGCGAGCGCGAGAACGAAAAGCTCCGCGCCCGCGTGCGCCAGCTCGAGGACGAGCTGCACGAGTATAAGATGCAGAAGAAGATCACCGCCCTGGCCCCGCGCGACGGCTCGGTCAACCCCGAGCAAGTCATGCGCAAACTGCTGGGCACGGGCGGCGACCTGTAGGCACTCATTGGGGACAGACTTAAATGAGTACCTGCAGAATGAGAGTGGATAATCTCCCGTTTTTTGCCTGTTTGCAGGCTCAAAGTGGGAGATTATCCACTCTCGTCATTTGAGCGTCTAAGTCTGCCTCCCCAGGACCTAACTCGTCCTCTGCTTTACTGAGATAAAGTGAACGCAGAGATTCGTAACCCACTCGCAACCGTTCTATGGCACGATATTGAACGAATGTATGCTATGCGCCCAAATCTTTTGGGCAGAGTGGGAGACAGTATGGTCAAGCTGTACGAGGACGGCATCTACCTGCGCGGCGGCAGCGAGGTTGTGCCTGCGGCCGAGGCTGCCGAGCGCGGTATTACGCAGACACCCGAGGATGCCAAGCGCGGCACCATCGCGTATTCGATCCTCCAGGCACACAATACGTCGGGCGACCCCGAGGCACTCAAGATTCGCTTCGATGCCATGGCGAGCCACGACATCACCTTTGTCGGCATCATCCAGACGGCGCGCGCTTCGGGCATGGAGCAGTTCCCGCTGCCTTACGTGCTCACCAACTGCCATAACTCGCTGTGCGCCGTGGGCGGCACCATCAATGAGGACGACCACGTCTTTGGCCTTTCCGCAGCCAAGAAGTACGGCGGCATCTTCGTCCCGCCGCACATCGCCGTCATCCACTCCTTTATGCGCGAGAACTTCGCCGGTTGCGGCAAGATGATCCTGGGTTCCGACTCGCACACCCGCTATGGTGCCCTGGGTACCATAGCCGTGGGCGAGGGCGGCGGCGAGTTGGCAAAGCAGCTGCTGCGCGACACCTACGATGTCGCCTATCCCGGCGTCGTGGCCATCTACCTCACGGGCGCCCCGCGCCCCGGCGTCGGCCCGCACGACGTGGCGCTCGCCATCATTCGCGCCGTCTTTGCCAAGGGCTACGTCAAGAACAATGTCATGGAGTTTGTGGGCCCGGGCATCGCGAGCATGACGACCGACTACCGCAACGGCGTTGACGTCATGACCACCGAGACCACCTGCCTGTCGAGCATCTGGGCCACCGACGAGGACACGCACGCGTTTTTGACCATGCACGGCCGCGGCGACGACTATCGCGAGCTCAAGCCCGCCGATGTCGCCTACTACGACGGTTGCGTCGAGGTCGACCTGTCGAGCATCAAGCCCATGATCGCACTGCCGTTCCATCCTTCCAACGGCTTTGAGATCGACGAGCTCAACGAGAACCTCGAGGACATCCTGCACGAGGTGGAGCTCGAGGCCGCCAAGATCGGCGAGGGCAAGACGCACTTTAGCCTGCTCGACAAGATCGTCGACGGCAAGCTGCACGTGCAGCAGGGCGTTATCGCCGGCTGCTCGGGCGGCAACTATGACTCCGTGGTCCAGGCTGCCCGCGTGCTCAAGGGCGCCAATACCGGCTGCGGCGAGTTCTCGCTGTCGGTCTATCCCACGAGCCAGCCCGTGGCGCTCGAACTTACACGCCGCGGCTACATCTACGACCTCATGGAGGCCGGCGCAATCGTGCGCACGGCATTCTGCGGCCCGTGCTTCGGCGCCGGCGACACGCCCGCCAACAACGGCCTTTCGATCCGTCACACCACGCGCAACTTCCCCAACCGCGAGGGTTCCAAGCCGGGTAATGGCCAGCTGAGCGCCGTGGCCCTGATGGACGCCCGCTCCATTGCGGCAACGGCTGCCAACGGCGGCGTCCTGACGCCGGCGACCGACCTGCCCGAGGACACTTGGGACGAGGCCTGCGAGTACACCTTTGACGACGCGCCGTACAAGAAGCGCGTGTACTGGGGCTTTGGCAAGGCGGAGCCTGCCGACGAGCTGGTCGAAGGCCCCAACATCAAGCCGTGGCCCGCGATGGAGCCGCTCGGCGACGACATCCTGCTCAAGGTTTGCTCCAAGATCATGGACCCGGTCACCACGACCGACGAGCTCATTCCCTCGGGCGAGACGAGCTCCTTCCGCTCCAACCCGCTGGGCCTGGCTGAGTTTACGCTGAGCCGCCGCGACCCGGCCTACGTGGGTCGCTCCAAGGAGGTCGACGCTGTGGAGAAGCGTCGCATTGCCGGCGAGTCCGCGGGCGACCTGGCGGCGTTCGATGCCGAGCTTGCCGGTGTGTTTGAGGCGCTGGCCGGCGCGGGTGTCGCGGCCGATGCCAAGGCGACCGAGTTCGGTTCCATGATTTACGCCAAGAAGCCTGGCGACGGCAGCGCCCGCGAGCAGGCCGCGAGCTGCCAGCGCGTAATTGGCGGCCTGGCCAACATCGTCCACGAGTACGCCACCAAGCGCTATCGCTCCAACGTGATGAACTGGGGCATGGTGCCCTTCCAGATGGAGGCCGAGCCCAACTTTGAGGTGGGCGATTACGTCTTTGTGCCGGGTATCCGTGCCGCGCTCGATGGCGACCTGAAGGACATCGCCGCCTACGTGGTGCGCGCCGATGGTGCGGTCGATCAGATTGAGCTCTACATTGCCGATATGACGGCAGAGGAGCGTGCCATCGTCAAGGCCGGCTGCCTGATCAACTACAACAAGTTCAAGGCCGCTGCCGAGTAGCGCACTTAATTGTCCGCCCGGGGCTTACCCTTTCCCGCCCGCTCACGCGCTTCGCGAGGGCCGCGTTCGGGAAAGGGTAAGCCCCGGGCTACATTTCTGCGTTCTCGTTGGGTCTTGAGGGACGCTAATAAATAGACTTGCTTGATGCCGCCTCTGTTATCGGGGCGGCTTCTTTTTGTTGAAAACCACCACAAAGGGGGCAGGCACCTTTGTGGTGGTGGGGACGAGCTCGATGCTGTTGTGATCGTTGAGCGGCATGTTAATGGGCGGCTCTACAGAATTTCATCTGGGCTGGCGGGTTTGGTTGTTTTGGGGATGCCGAGTTTGGATGACGCGAAATCGTCAACATTGTCCTTAATTCCGTCTTTGGTGTAGACAGTGACCATATAGGTGCTGTGTCCGAATTCGCCCTTGTCGCGTGTTGCCCAGGCATCCCAGTAGGCGGCCCCGTTTCGCCCTTTGATTTTTCCGACACGGCGGAGTTCTGTTCGCTTTAATTTCTGGTTGCTATAGATGGTTCGACCGGCCTCCTCGGTGAGCCCGCACTGTCCAAGCATCTTGTCGAGGACTTGGTTCATGTGGCGCTCATCGGTGTTTGGTGCGTAGTCGTAGGCGAGGGTGATGAAGTCGAGTGGCTGGTCGTCGATTAGATAGTTTAGCGTCTGAGGTCCAAGGCAGAAATAGGGGGAGCATCCGTCGATCTGACCGAGCAGTGGCAACTTTGACTGCCAACTTCCGGTGGGAATTCCATCTTCGTAAAACACGCCGCGACAGATAAAGGAGAGCGAGGTGGCACGCGAGCCGGCGTCGACCATTCCGCATAAATCGAAGGGCGAGGTGATACCAAGGGAAAAGGGCGTGATGACGATAAGGAAGAGCATCACGATGGGTATGGCGAGAATGGCGATGACGTTGCGACCGGTGGAATGAGGCGGCTTCATATGCGCTCCTCGAGACAAAGATCTGTTGAGGATGGGCAGAAATGGATATGTTCAGAGAGCAATTCAAGTTTAATCTCATTGCGCGAGATGGTCGACCGTTAGCGTCGAAAACCACCACAAAGGTGCCTGTCCCCTTTGTGGTGGTGAGGAGCGCGCGGCTTCTTTTGGTAATAGTGTTAGCTGGCGGTATCATTAGTGCAGGTGGCGAAGGTTTGCATTGTGGGGTGTTTTGCCGTGAGCCGTTCTGCCCGTATTGGATTGATTGTCTTGGCGCTTGCGATCGCTGTGGTTGGCGCGGGCGCTGTCGGTATGGCATTTCTACCTGCTGCGGTGACGGAGCCGGTGGTCAAGCCTGTGACTCAATCTGTCGAACTTCTGACCGGCGACGACAAGCCCGAGACCATTACCGTTGATTTTGATGAGCAGCCGGCTGTGCTGGGTATTAGCAATTATCCGCGTATTCAGCTTGGGGCCATGCGCTATACCACGGATACAAGCCTGATCGATAGGGCGTCCGAGCTACTCAAGGGCAAAACATTTAAGCGTTGGTACGGATATGCGTCCTATCGGGCAAAAGCGAACGACATGGTTGGCGGATGCCACTCGTCCATCGAGCTGGACACTGCAAACGGCGCAAAGTTATGTGATGTCTCGTACGATCCGGGCTACGAGGGCAATGAGGGTCCGGGCATCTACATCATGGACGGCGATGTCGCCTATGTCATGGAGGGCGACCAGACCGAGCTCAACGATTTTATGGGTCAGTGTATCCAAGATGCCTATAAACAGACCTGCTTGCCTGACCCGCAGACTGCACGCGATAGTGGGTCTGCCCGTACATGGCTGTTCGAGGATGAGATGCCCTGGACCGTCGAATCGGGAAGTACGGGTTCGGCGAAGGAGTAGAGACCGCGACCACCACAAAGGTGCCTGTCCTCTTTGTGGTGGTTTTCGGTCTGTCTCGATCTGTAACATCTAGGATCAAAAATGGCTGCTAGATGTTACAGATCGAGACGGTAGCGCGCCTGGGCAGCGGCGGGCTGACATCTCAGTACCCTATCCGTAATTCACTCAGAAAATCTTATATATAGAGACTTAGATTTGTGTATAAGATCGCGTAAAGCTGGCAACAATACTTCTCGAACAACGTGAAGCCGCCCCGTAGGGCGGCCGCCCCAAGAGAGGTGATTCCATGAGAATCGATAAGCTAGCAATGACGTCGCGCGAGGCGCTGCAGACCGCCATGAGCACGGCTGCCGATGCACAGGCCGGCGCGGTGGAGCCGATCCACCTGCTGTCTGCCCTGCTCGGTGCCGGCGAGCGCAATATCTCCGTGATCATCGAGCGCATCGGTGCCGACCCGGCTCAGCTCGCACGCTCCACACAAGATGCCATCGACCATGCGCCCAAGGTGTCGGGCGAGGGTCAGCAGATGGGCCTGTCCAACGAGCTCGTTCGCGTGATCGAGAAGGCCGAGAAAAAGGCCACCAAGATGGGCGACAGCTTTGTGGTGACCGAGCATCTGCTGATGGCACTTGCCGAGGACAAGGGTGAGGCGGGTCGCGTGCTGCGTGGCGCCGGCGTGACCAAGGAGCGCATCGAGCAAGTCTACGAGGAACTGCGCGGCGATGACCGCGTGACGTCTGCCGAGGACAAGACGCAGTTTGAGGCGTTGGAGCAGTACGGTCGCAACATCTGCGATCTGGCTCGCGCCGGCAAGCTCGACCCGGTCATCGGCCGTACCGACGAGATCCGTCGTACTATTCAGGTTCTGTCCCGCCGCACCAAGAACAACCCCGTGCTTATCGGCGAGCCGGGCGTCGGCAAGACGGCCATCGTCGAGGGCATTGCTCAGCGAATCGTGGCCGGCGACGTACCGAGCACCCTGCGCGACCGCGACCTCATCGAGCTCGACATGAGCGCGCTGGTCGCCGGCGCCAAGTACCGCGGCGAGTTCGAGGACCGCTTGAAGGCCGTGCTCAAGGAAGTCCAAAAGTCCGAAGGCAAGGTCATCCTGTTCATCGATGAGCTCCACACCATCGTGGGCGCGGGTGCCACCGAGGGCTCCATGGACGCCGGCAACATCCTGAAGCCGGCGCTTGCCCGTGGCGACTTGCACGCAATCGGCGCGACTACGCTCGACGAGTATCGCAAGTACATCGAGAAGGACGCGGCACTCGCCCGTCGTTTCCAGACCGTGATGGTCTCCGAGCCCACCGTCGAGGACACCATCTCGATCCTGCGTGGCCTCAAGGAGAAGTACGAGATCTTCCACGGCGTGCATATCACCGATAGCGCGCTCGTGGCGGCCGCCGACCTCTCCGATCGCTACATCGCCGACCGCTTCCTGCCCGATAAGGCCATCGACCTGGTTGATGAGGCGGCAAGCCGCCTGCGCATGGAGCTCGACAGCATGCCGGTCGAGATCGATGCCACCACGCGTCAGCTCACCCAGCTGCAGATCGAGGAGCAGGCGCTCATGAAGGAGACCGACGACGCCTCCAAGGAGCGTCTGGAGGCCCTGCGCCAAGAGATTGCCGAGGTCCAAGAAAAGCTCAACGTGCAAAAGGCCGGCTGGCTCAACCAGAAGAACGCCATCGACCACGTGCAGGAGCTCAAGGGACAGCTCGACGAGGCCAAGAGCGAAGAGGAGCGTGCGACGCGCAACGGCGACCTGGGCCGTGCGTCCGAGCTGCGCTACTCCGTGATTCCGGGCCTGCAGCAGCAGATTCAGGATTCCGAGGCCGCGCTCGAGGCGCAAAAGCAGCAGGACGGCGAGGGCCTCAACGAGCAGGTGACCTCCGATGAGATCGCTGAGGTCGTGAGCGCTTGGACCGGCGTGCCCGTCTCCAAGATGATGCAGGGCGAGCTCGACAAGCTGAAGGGCTTGGAGGGCGAGCTGCATAAGCGCGTCATCGGCCAGGACGAGGCGGTCTCCGCTGTCGCCGCGGCCGTGCGTCGCAGCCGTGCGGGCCTCTCCGATCCGGACAAGCCCATCGGCAGCTTCTTCTTCCTGGGCCCCACCGGCGTGGGCAAGACCGAGCTCGCCAAGGCGCTTGCCGAGTGCCTGTTCGATGACGAGCGTGCGCTCGTGCGTATCGACATGTCCGAGTACATGGAGAAGTTCAGCGTCCAACGTCTGATCGGTGCGCCTCCGGGATACGTGGGTTACGACGAGGGCGGCCAGCTTACCGAGGCCGTGCGCCGTCGTCCGTACTCCGTGATTTTGCTCGACGAGATGGAGAAGGCTCATCCGGATGTCTTTAACGTGCTGCTGCAGGTGCTTGATGACGGCCGTCTGACCGATGGCCAGGGTCGCCAGGTGTCCTTCAAGAACACGATCATCATCATGACGTCTAACGTGGGCTCCAAGGCCATCGCCGATCTGTCCGGTAAGGACGAGGAGGAGATGCGCCATCAGGTCGACGCCGCCATGGCTCAGACCTTCCGCCCCGAGTTCCTCAACCGTATCGACGATATCGTGGTGTTCCATCCGCTCGGCATGGCGCAGATCGAGAAGATCGTCGACATCCAGCTTGCCGACGTCCGCGCGCGTCTGGCCAAGGAGCGCATGACGCTTGCCATCACCCCGGCGGCCAAGCAGATGCTCGCCGTGGGTGGCCTGGACCCCGTGTTCGGTGCCCGTCCGCTCAAGCGCCTGGTCCAGCGCGAGGTCGTGGACGCCATCGCCGCCGCCATCATCGACGGTACGGTGCGCGAGGGCGATCAGGTGACGGTCGATGCCGACAAGGACGGCGGCTTTACCGTCGTGTGCGACAACACGCCGTCTGCTACCTACGAGGTCCCCGACGCCGAGTAGATTTATGGGACATGCCTTAAAATCTGCCAGCCGTCTCTAAACGCCAAGGGCGGCGGATCCAATTGGGTCCGCCGCCCTTTTTCGTGCGACAATCGATAATGTTGAACACGATTGCATGGCAAGGAGATATGCAGATGATAGACAAGAACAAGACGAATGCGCCGGTCGCCAACGCCGCGCCGGCCGCACCCAAGCCTGCACCCAAGCCTGTGCCCAAGCCGCGCGACCCCTACATCCGTGCCGAGAACGAGGATGACGACGGCTACGATCCTTATAGCGATCGTCGCCCCGAGCGCGAGCCCCTCTTCGAAGCCGACCCCTGGCGTTAAGTAGCTCATTTGGGACGGGGCTTTTTTAGCTACTTTGTTTTCGGCTAGAGGCGTTCATGCCTGCCCCCCTCGGCCGCTCGATATCCTCCGGGAGGGGCCACTAATAGAAAACTTGCTTATCCATTAATCAAGATACGCATAATCTTGCTCTCCTGCTAATCAAGAATCGTTATAATCTTGATTAGCAGGAGAGCAAGATTGGAGAATTATGGCATTCAACGACTTGGTGGCTCAAAAAATAAGGCTCTGTTAGACCAAGGTTGACATAAAAACGATGTCACCGCGAGGCGGTACCCT
>OGZI01000660.1_pt1 | contig 41648 bp, 35 predicted proteins | sample 1576711 | NCBI WGS metagenome assembly OGZI01 (sample SAMEA3541482, study PRJEB24748) | human gut metagenome | biome: human gut; feature: human-associated habitat; material: faeces | place: China | collected 2012
CAAGAACAATTTTGGCGTTAGGGAAGAGTTTGCGAGCCAGTGGAATATAAGCTCCTGACATGTCCATCGTGATAAACTGTACCTGTTGTCGGACTTTCAATGGATACTTCAAAAAATAGTTTCGTATAGTAGTTTGGCAGCGATTATCAAGGATGGTTATGAGTTTGTTGGTCTCATAGTTTTGAGCCACAAAAGCGAGTTCACCTTTCTTGAACCCAAACTCATCCCAGGACATAACAGCTGGGAGTTTGTCATAATGTTCCTTGAAAGTAAACTGGTCAAGTTTACGATAGACAGTGGACGTCGATACACGAAGTCTTCTGGCAATATCCGTTAGTGATACCTTCTCAGTTAGAAGTTGTGCAACCTTTTGTCGGATAAGGTTGGAGATTTGGTGGTTTTTCTCAACGATTGAGGTTTCAGCCACCGTTACTCTCTTACACACTTTACACTGGAAGCGACGTTTCTTCAGACGTAGTAGTGTTGGAGTTCCAGCTTGTTCAAGAAGAGGGATTTTAGAAGATTTTTGAAAGTCGTACTTGATCATCATTCCATGGCAATGAGGGCATGGTGGTGCAGAATAATCAAGTTTTGCATGAATCTCGATATGAGTATTAGTTTCCAAAACAAGAGAAATAATGATGTTAGGGTCTTTAATTCCGATTAATTCTGTGGTATTCTTAATAAGTCTCATAAGTTCTTCCTAATGATGGTTTGGTTGCTTTTCATTATAGTTCTTATGGGACTTTTTGTTTACACTCAAAAAGCTCTATAATCTCTACAGTGGTTTTACCCACTACAGAAATTATAGAGCCAATTTTCTCGAATCGTTTTTATTTTATAGCAAAATGTCTTTACTTTCTGGAATTACTTTTAGACGGGAAAATGTCGAGGTTAAGGTTAAATCTTTTTAGTCTTGTTAAGTTACTGTGACACCATTTATTTTGCATTGAAAATCAATCTAAAAAAAGGTAGAATGGTTTAGTAGATATTTTGGAGGAAATCATGTCTTATACGAATTTGAAGTTGTTTGCTTTATCGTCTAACCAGGAATTAGCAGCAAAAGTTGCTGATAAAATGGGTATTGAACTCGGAAAATCAAGTGTTCGTGAATTTTCAGATGGTGAGATTCAAGTTAATATTGAAGAATCTATCCGTGGTCATCACGTTTTTATTCTTCAATCTACAAGCTCTCCTGTAAATGATAACTTGATGGAAATCTTGATTATGGTTGATGCGCTAAAACGTGCAAGTGCAGAAACGATCAGTGTTGTTATGCCTTATTATGGTTATGCACGTCAAGACCGTAAGGCACGTTCACGTGAGCCAATCACATCTAAATTGGTTGCTAATATGCTTGAGGTTGCAGGTGTTGATCGACTTTTGACAGTTGACCTCCATGCTTCTCAAATTCAAGGATTCTTTGATATTCCTGTAGACCATTTGATGGGGGCACCACTTATCGCAGATTACTTTGATCGTGCTGGTCTTACTGGTGATGATGTTGTTGTTGTTTCTCCAGACCATGGTGGTGTGACTCGTGCACGAAAACTTGCTCAATGTTTGAAAACACCAATCGCAATCATTGATAAACGACGTAGTGTTGATAAAATGAACACTTCTGAGGTTATGAATATCATTGGTAACGTTGAAGGTAAAACATGTATTTTGATTGATGATATGATTGATACTGCGGGTACCATCTGTCATGCGGCGGATGCGCTTGCTGAAGCTGGTGCGACTCATGTCTATGCCTCATGTACTCACCCTGTATTGTCAGGTCCAGCACTTGATAATATTCAAAAATCTGCTATTGAGAAGCTTGTTGTATTGGACACGATTTATCTTCCAGAAGAACGTTTGATTGATAAGATTGAACAAATTTCAATTGCTGATTTGATTTCAGAGGCAATTATTCGTATTCATGAAAAACGTCCATTGTCACCTTTGTTTGAAATGGGCCATAAATAGACTAAAGCTAGCTTGGGCTAGCTTTTTTTGGTGTTTAAATGCGTTTGAGTTTTTGATATAATGTAAGGCATAATTGCAAAGAGGTGACAGTGATGGATTTAACACAACGTTTTAATAAAAATTTAGATAAGATTGAAGTTTCGATGATTCGTCAGTTTGACCAATCAATTTCAGATGTACCAGGTATCAAAAAGTTGACACTTGGTGAACCTGATTTTACGACTCCAGATCATGTGAAAGAAGCAGCTAAAGCTGCTATCGATGCTAACCAGTCTCACTATACAGGTATGGCAGGACTTCCTGCTTTGCGTCAAGCTGCGGCAGATTTTGTTAAGGAAAAATATAATCTTACTTATAACCCAGATAATGAAATATTGGTGACTATTGGAGCTACAGAAGCCCTTTCTGCAACTTTGACTGCTATTTTGGAGCCAGGAGATACGATTCTTTTACCTGCACCAGCCTATCCTGGATATGAGCCGATTGCAAATCTAGTTGGTGCTGAAATTGTTGAAATTGATACAACAGCTAATGATTTTGTTTTGACTCCGGAGATGTTAAAAAAGGCAATTTTGGAGCAGGGAGATAAGCTTAAAGCTGTTTTGCTTAACTACCCAACTAACCCAACAGGTGTGACTTACTCACGTCAACAGATTAAAGATTTGGCTGAAGTTCTGAAAAAATACGATATTTTTGTTGTTAGCGATGAAGTTTACTCTGAGCTAACTTATGTGGACCAACATGTATCTATTGCTGAGTATCTGCCGGAACAAACGATTTTGATTAATGGTTTGTCTAAATCTCATGCGATGACAGGATGGCGTATCGGTTTGATTTTTGCACCTGCAGTCTTGACGGCTCAGTTGATTAAGAGTCACCAGTATTTGGTAACAGCTGCAGCTACTATGGCACAATTTGCAGCTATTGAAGCCTTATCTGCTGGTAAGGATGATGCCCAGCCAATGAAAGTTGAGTATTTGAAGCGTCGTGATTATATTCTTGAAAAAATGACTGAACTTGGTTTCAAAATTATTAAACCTGATGGTGCTTTCTACATCTTTGCTAAGATTCCAGAAGGCTATACTCAAGATTCCTTTAAGTTCTGTCAAGACTTTGCTCGTGAAAAAGCTATTGCGATTATACCAGGGGTTGCTTTTGGGAAGTATGGCGAAGGCTATGTTCGCTTGTCGTATGCAGCTAGCATGGATACTATTGAAACAGCTATGGCTCGTTTGAAAGAGTTTATGGAAGAACATGCAGAAGCTTGAGAGTAGAGGGCTTGTCCTCTTCAATCGTAATTATCGTGAGAACGATAAGCTAGTTAAGATTTTTACCGAGCAAGCTGGTAAACGGATGTTTTTTGTTAGAGGTGGTGGGTCAGGTAAATTAAGTGCTGTGATTCAACCTTTAACCATCGCTGAATTCATGATGACTGTAAATGATGAGGGCTTATCTTTCATAGAGGATTATAGCCAGGCAGAGTCCTTCAAGGAAATTACAAGCGATATTTTCAAGCTGTCTTATGCGACTTATTTAGCTGCTCTGACGGATGCTGCTATTGCTGACGGTGTGGCAGATGCGCAATTATTTGCATTTTTGGAGAAGACGCTTGAATTAATGGAAGAAGGCTTGGATTATGAAATCTTGACTAATATCTTTGAGATTCAGGTTTTAGACCGTTTCGGTGTACGATTGAATTTTCACGAGTGTGTCTTTTGCCATCGTGTGGGGCTTCCTTTTGATTTTTCGTATAAGTTCTCGGGGCTACTTTGTCCAAATCACTATGCAGAGGATGAAAGGCGTAGTCACTTGGATCCTAATGTACCTTATCTTTTAGATCGTTTTCAGGGGCTTTCTTTTGAGGAATTGAGAAGCATATCTGTTAAGGATGACATGAAACGAAAGCTACGACATTTTATTGATGACCTCTATGATAATTATGTTGGAATACATCTTAAAAGTAAGAAGTTTATTGATAATCTAAATTCTTGGGGTCATATTATGAATAAAGAAGATAGTGCTGACTAGACATTATCTTCTTTTTGTTTCACGTGAAACAGGAAAGTAATGGTTTTCAGTCTCAGGGGTTAAAATGCAAGTCAGTTCGTGCTATAATAAGAAGATAATAAGCTGAAAGACTCTGCTAGAAACAGTGAACTAGTCTATTTTAGTTACATAATATTTTATTGATAGAAATCTGAGTTTATGTTTTATGGCAGAGGACAAGAGGGAGAATGCTATGCATGTAATTGCAGTAGATGCTATGGGTGGCGATAATGCGCCACAAGCAATTGTAGAGGGTGTCAACCAAGCTATAGCAGATTTCAAAGATATTGAAATCCAGCTTTATGGTGATGAAGCTAAAATTAAGACCTATTTGACAGCGAATGAACGTGTGAGCATTGTGCATACTGATGAAAAGATAAATTCTGATGATGAGCCAGCTAAAGCCATTCGTAAGAAGAAAAAAGCTTCAATGGTCTTAGGTGCACAGGCTGTTAAGGAGAAAAAAGCAGGTGCCGTGATTTCTGCGGGAAATACAGGTGCCCTTCTGGCTGCAGGTCTCTTTGTGGTCGGACGTATTAAGGGAGTTGAGCGTCCGGGTCTTATGTCAACAATGCCAAGTTTTACTGGTCAACCCTTTGATATGCTTGATTTGGGTGCTAATGCGGAAAATACAGCTAGTCATTTGCATCAATATGCTATTTTAGGATCTTTCTATGCCAAAAATGTGCGTGGAATTGGCAACCCTCGTGTAGGTCTCCTTAATAATGGGACTGAGGAAACAAAGGGGGATAGTCTTCGTAAGGAGGCTTTTGAGCTCTTATCTAAGGAGCCAAGTATTAACTTTGTTGGTAATGTTGAGGCGCGTGAAATCATGTCAGGAGCTGCTGACGTGGTAGTTGCTGATGGTTTCACAGGAAATGCAGTTCTCAAGGCAATCGAGGGAACGGGACTTGGTGCCATGAAGACTCTTAAGTCAGCTATCATGAATGGTGGTCTTAAAGCTAAGTTAGGTGCCTTCCTATTGAAAGACAGCCTAAAAGGGATGAAAGAGACTATGGATTACTCTAGCGCTGGAGGTGCAGTTCTCTTTGGTCTTAAAGCTCCTGTAGTAAAATGTCATGGATCTAGTGATGCTAAGGCGGTTTACTACACCATTAAGCAGGTTCGTACGATGCTTGATACTAAGGTTGTTGAGCAGCTGGTTGAAGCCTTTAGTCCGAAAGAGGAGGCTAACTGATGAGTAGAGTAGAAATTCTTCAGAAAATGCAGCTCGTAATTCAAGAGCAGATGGGGAAAGAGGACATTGTTTTAACCGAAGCTACCAAATTAGATGACTTGGGTGTGGATTCAATAGAGCTTATGGAATTCATTATTAATTTGGAGGATGAGTTCGACCTTGAGATTTCCGATGATACTATTGACCATATGGTTAAGGTAGCTGATTTGTTGGACTATTTGTCTGAGGAATTGAATAAAGAATAAGAAAGCTAGACGTAATAATATAATAGTTATTTACTATACGATTGTTATTTTGTTGGAGTGAGGCAAGAAACTAAATGTTATATGGATTTAGTTCTGTCACACTCCTTTTTTCTATACATTATTTATTAAGAAACTCTAAAAAAGAACTAAAACACGAACGTTATTTTTTTACCTAAGTAATAAAGTTTGTTATATGTTGGTTTTTGGATTCTGGTGTGGTATAATTAAGACGAATAAACTTGAAAGGCGAACAATTCCATGTCAAACCAACTGATTTATACTGGGAAAGCTAAAGATATTTATAGTACAGAAGACGAAAATGTGATTAAGTCGGTCTATAAGGACCAGGCAACCATGCTTAATGGTGCTCGTAAGGAGACTATTAAGGGAAAAGGTGTGCTAAATAATCAGATTTCGTCTCTTATTTTTGAAAAATTGAATGCTGCGGGTGTAGCTACTCACTTTATCGAACGTATTTCTGATACCGAACAACTTAACAAGAAAGTTACTATCATTCCTTTGGAGGTTGTTCTTCGTAATGTGACTGCGGGTTCTTTCTCTAAACGTTTTGGCGTTGAAGAAGGTTTGGACTTGAAAACTCCAATCGTTGAATTTTACTACAAGAATGATGATTTGGATGACCCATTCATCAATGATGAGCATGTGAAGTTCTTGGATATTGCCAATGATGAACAAATTGCTTATATCAAGGAAGAAACGCGTCGTATCAATGAATTGCTGAAAGATTGGTTTGCACAAATTGGTCTTCGCTTAATTGACTTCAAATTGGAATTTGGTTTTGATAAGGATGGCAAGATTATCTTGGCAGATGAATTCTCACCAGATAACTGCCGCCTCTGGGATGCTGAAGGGCACCATATGGACAAGGATGTCTTCCGTCGTGATCTTGGTAGCTTGACAGATGTTTATGAAGTTGTATTGGAAAAATTGCAAGGATTGAAGTAGCCTTTTACAAATAGAATACTTGGTCTTCACTACAATCTTTAAGTAGAAATAGATAAAGGAAATAAAATGGATAAACGTATTTTCGTTGAGAAAAAAGCTGATTTTCGTGTGAAATCTCAGTCTTTAGTAAAAGAATTAAAGCATAATCTTCAGTTGAAAACTTTGAATGATCTTCGTATTGTTCAGGTTTACGATGTCTTTAATTTGGCAGAGGACTTGTTTGCACGTGCGGAAAAACACATCTTCTCTGAGCAAGTGACTGATACTGTTTTGGACGAGGCTGCGGTTAAGGCTGATCTTGAAAAGTATGCTTTCTTTGCTATCGAAAGTTTGCCTGGTCAATTTGACCAACGTGCAGCATCTTCGCAAGAAGCTTTGCTTTTGCTTGGTAGTTCAAATGATGTAACAGTGAACACAGCACAACTTTACTTGGTTAACAAGGATATTGATGCGAATGAGTTGGAAGCTGTCAAAAACTACCTTTTGAACCCAGTGGATTCTCGTTTCAAAGATATCACTGTTGGTATTGCTAAACAGGATTTCTCTGAGTCTGACAAGACCATTCCAAGCTTGGATTTCTTTGAAACTTATACGGCAGAAGATTTTGCTAAGTATAAGGCAGAGCAAGGATTGGCAATGGAAGTGGATGACCTTCTCTTCATTCAAGATTACTTCAAATCTATTGGACGTGTGCCAACTGAGACTGAGTTGAAGGTTCTAGATACCTACTGGTCTGACCACTGCCGTCACACAACTTTCGAGACTGAGTTGAAAAACATCGACTTCTCAGCTTCTAAATTTGAAAAACAATTGCAAGCGACTTATGACAAGTATATTGCCATGCGTGATGAGTTGGGACGTACAGAAAAACCTCAAACCTTGATGGATATGGCGACTATTTTTGGCCGTTATGAGCGTGCTAATGGTCGTTTGGATGACATGGAAGTGTCTGATGAAATCAATGCCTGCTCTGTTGAAATTGAAGTGGATGTTAATGGTGTGAAAGAACCATGGCTTCTCATGTTCAAAAATGAAACTCATAACCACCCAACTGAAATTGAACCATTTGGTGGAGCCGCTACTTGTATCGGTGGTGCCATTCGTGACCCATTGTCAGGTCGTTCATACGTTTACCAAGCCATGCGTATCTCAGGTGCTGGTGATATTACAACACCAATTGCCGAGACTCGTGCTGGTAAACTGCCACAACAAGTGATTTCTAAAACAGCGGCACACGGTTATTCTTCATACGGTAACCAAATTGGTCTTGCAACAACTTACGTTCGTGAATACTTCCACCCAGGTTTCGTTGCTAAGCGTATGGAGCTAGGTGCAGTTGTCGGTGCGGCTCCTAAGGAAAATGTTGTTCGTGAAAAACCTGAAGCAGGTGATGTGATTATCTTGCTCGGTGGTAAGACTGGACGTGACGGTGTCGGTGGTGCGACAGGTTCTTCTAAAGTTCAAACGGTTGAATCTGTTGAAACAGCTGGTGCTGAGGTTCAAAAAGGGAATGCCATCGAAGAACGTAAGATTCAACGTCTTTTCCGTAATGGGGATGTGACACGTCTGATCAAGAAATCAAATGACTTTGGTGCTGGTGGTGTCTGTGTGGCTATCGGTGAATTGGCAGATGGTCTTGAAATTGATCTAGACAAAGTGCCATTGAAATACCAAGGTTTGAACGGTACAGAAATTGCCATCTCTGAATCTCAAGAACGTATGGCCGTAGTGGTTCGTCCAGAAGATGTAGATGCCTTCGTTGCTGAATGTAACAAAGAAAATATTGATGCTGTTGTTGTTGCGACAGTGACTGAAAAACCAAATCTTGTCATGCACTGGAATGGTGAAACCATCGTTGATTTGGAACGTCGTTTCCTTGATACAAACGGTGTACGTGTGGTTGTAGATGCTAAGGTGGTTGACAAGGATGTCAAGCTTCCAGAAGAACGTCAAACATCTGCTGAAACCCTTGAAGCTGATACTCTTGAAGTCTTGGCTGACCTTAACCATGCCAGTCAAAAAGGTTTACAAACCATCTTTGATAGTTCAGTTGGTCGTTCAACAGTCAATCATCCACTCGGTGGTCGCTACCAAATCACACCAACGGAAGCTTCTGTACAGAAATTGCCAGTCCAACATGGCGTGACAACAACTGCTTCTGTTATGGCGCAAGGATTCAACCCTTATGTAGCAGAATGGTCTCCATATCATGGCGCTGCCTATGCAGTAATCGAAGCAACAGCTCGTTTGGTTGCTGCTGGTGCAAACTGGTCTAAGGCTCGTTTCTCTTATCAAGAATATTTCGAGCGTATGGATAAACAAGCAGAGCGCTTTGGTCAACCAGTATCAGCTCTCCTTGGATCAATCGAAGCTCAGATTCAACTTGGTTTGCCATCTATCGGTGGTAAAGACTCTATGTCTGGTACCTTTGAAGAATTGACAGTACCACCAACCTTGGTTGCTTTTGGGGTAACAACTGCAGATAGCCGTAAGGTTCTTTCTCCAGAATTCAAAGCTGCGGGTGAAAATATTTACTACATTCCTGGTCAAGCTTTGGCACAAGAAATTGACTTCGATCTTATCAAGTCTAACTTTGCTAAGTTTGAAGCCATCCAAGCTGACCATAAAGTCACATCTGCATCAGCTGTCAAATATGGTGGTGTGGTTGAAGCACTTGCCCTTGCAACATTTGGTAACCATATTGGTGCCACTGTAACCCTTGAAAATATTGAGACTGCCTTGACAGCTCAATTGGGTGGATTCGTCTTCACATCTCCGGAAGAGATTTCAGGTGTTGCCAAGATTGGACAAACAGCAGCTGACTTTACACTTACTGTCAATGGTGTAACGCTTGATGGACACAAACTTGACAGTGCCTTCCAAGGTAAATTGGAAGAGGTTTACCCAACGGAATTTGCACAAGCAACTGAGTTGGAAGAAGTACCTGCTGTAGCATCTGATGCTGTGATCAAAGCTAAAGAAACAGTTGAGACACCAGTAGTTTACATCCCAGTATTCCCAGGTACGAACTCTGAGTACGATTCAGCTAAGGCCTTTGAAAAAGAAGGTGCAAAAGTCAACTTGGTACCATTTGTAACACTTAACGAAGAGGCTATTGTCAAGTCTGTTGACACTATGGTTGACAATATCGAAAAAGCTAACATTATCTTCTTTGCAGGTGGTTTCTCAGCAGCGGATGAACCAGATGGATCAGCTAAATTTATCGTTAACATCTTGCTCAATGAAAAAGTACGTGCAGCCATTGATAGCTTCATCGAACGTGGTGGTTTGATTATTGGTATCTGTAACGGATTCCAAGCCCTTGTTAAATCAGGTCTTCTTCCATACGGTAACTTTGAAGATGCAAGCAGTACTAGTCCAACCCTCTTCTACAATGATGCCAACCAACACGTGGCTAAGATGGTTGAAACACGTATTGCCAACACGAACTCACCATGGCTTGCCGGAGTAGAAGTTGGTGATATCCATGCCATCCCAGTATCACACGGTGAAGGTAAATTTGTCGTGACAGCTGAGGAATTTGCAGAGCTTCGTGACAATGGTCAAATCTTTACCCAATATGTTGACTTCGAAGGTAAACCAAGCATGGATTCTAAATACAATCCTAATGGATCTGTGAATGCTATCGAAGGTATCACAAGTAAGAACGGTCAAATTATTGGTAAGATGGGTCACTCAGAACGTTTCGAAGACGGTCTCTTCCAAAATATTCCAGGAAATAAAGACCAACACCTCTTTGCGTCAGCGGTTAAATACTTTACTGGAAAATAATAGAGTGTCAAGTGCACTCAGTAATGATATTTTTCAATGTAGCAGTAGTTCTAAAGAGCTTGAAAACTTGAGTTCACAGTAGTGGAATGAGAAGCTAGTAATAGATTTTCGTTCGCATAGCATAAGGAAAATATCAAAAATAAAAGGTATAAAAAATGACATACGAAGTTAAATCTCTTAATGAAGAATGTGGTGTTTTTGGTATCTGGGGTCACCCGGATGCTGCCAAATTAACTTATTTCGGACTTCACAGTCTCCAACACCGTGGTCAAGAGGGAGCAGGAATTCTCTCAAATGATGCGGGTCAATTGAAGCGTCATCGTGATATGGGGCTTCTCTCAGAAGTTTTCCGTGATCCAGCCAACTTGGATAAACTAACTGGAACGGCTGCTATCGGTCATGTTCGTTATGCGACTGCTGGTGAAGCTTCTGTAGACAATATTCAACCATTCATGTTTAAGTTTCACGATGGACAGCTTGGTCTTGCTCATAATGGGAATTTGACTAATGCAGAGTCACTAAGACATGAGTTGGAGAAAAATGGAGCTATCTTAAACTCAACTTCTGACTCAGAAATCTTAGCTCACTTGATTCGCCGTAGCCACAACCCATCATTCATGGGTAAAGTAAAAGAAGCTCTGAGCACTGTTAAAGGTGGATTTGCTTATCTTCTTATGATTGAGGACAAGCTTATTGCAGCTTTGGATCCAAATGGCTTCCGTCCCCTTTCTCTTGGTAAGATGAGCAATGGTGCTATCGTGGTTTCATCTGAAACATGTGCCTTTGAGGGTGTTGGTGCAGAATGGATTCGGGATGTAAATCCAGGTGAGGTTGTTATCATCGATGATAATGGCATCACTTACGATACCTATACAACGGATACGCAATTGGCTGTTTGTTCGATGGAGTATATCTACTTTGCCCGTCCTGATTCAAATATCCAAGGGGTCAATGTCCATACAGCTCGTAAACGTATGGGTGCTCAATTGGCACGTGAGTTCAAACATGAAGCAGATATTGTCGTTGGTGTGCCTAATTCATCACTTAGCGCAGCCATGGGATTTGCGGAAGAATCAGGCTTGCCAAATGAAATGGGCTTGATTAAAAACCAATACACCCAACGTACCTTTATCCAACCAACACAAGAATTGCGTGAGCAAGGGGTTCGTATGAAGCTCTCTGCCGTATCAGGTGTTGTTAAAGGAAAACGTGTGGTTATGATTGACGACTCTATTGTACGTGGGACAACATCACGTCGTATCGTTAATTTGCTAAAAGAAGCAGGAGCAACAGAGGTCCACGTAGCAATCGGTAGCCCAGCCCTTGCCTACCCATGTTTCTACGGTATCGATATTCAAACACGTAAGGAATTGATTGCGGCCAATCATACAGTTGAGGAAACACGCGAAATCATTGGAGCGGATAGCTTGACTTACTTGTCTATTGATGGATTGATTGATTCTATTGGAATTGACACAGATGCACCAAACGGTGGCCTTTGTGTGGCTTACTTTGATGGTAAATATCCAACACCATTGTATGACTACGAAGAACGCTATTTGGAAAGTTTGAAAGAACACACTTCTTTCTATTAAGAGCAGTGCAGAAGAAAAAAGAGGAAAAAATTATGTCTAAAAATGCTTACGCTCCACGTCTCACTACTGACTAAAAGCTAAAGCATTTGTCAGTAGACACTTTGCCCTATGGGGTCAAAGCTAGAGACCTGACTAGTATTTTTAGATAAAAAGATGGTTCATCTAAAAATACGTCGCACTCTTTCTCGAAAAAAGAAAAGGAATAAACAAATGACAAATAAAAATGCTTACGCGCAGTCTGGCGTAGACGTTGAAGCAGGTTATGAAGTTGTTGAACGTATCAAAAAACACGTTGCCCGTACAGAGCGTGCAGGTGTCATGGGAGCTCTCGGAGGCTTCGGTGGTATGTTCGACCTTTCAAAAACAGGTGTCAAAGAGCCCGTTTTGATTTCAGGTACAGATGGTGTCGGTACTAAACTCATGCTTGCTATTAAGTACGACAAACACGATACTATCGGTCAAGACTGTGTCGCTATGTGTGTTAACGATATCATCGCCGCAGGTGCTGAGCCCCTTTACTTCCTTGACTACGTAGCAACTGGTAAAAATGAACCAGCTAAATTGGAGCAGGTTGTTGCTGGTGTTGCTGAAGGTTGTGTGCAAGCTGGTGCAGCCCTTATTGGTGGTGAAACTGCTGAAATGCCTGGTATGTATGGTGAAGACGACTATGATTTGGCAGGTTTCGCGGTAGGTATCGCAGAAAAATCTCAAATCATCGACGGCTCAAAAGTAGCTGAAGGTGACGTGCTTCTTGGACTTGCTTCAAGTGGTATCCACTCAAATGGTTACTCACTCGTGCGTCGTGTCTTTGCTGATTACACAGGTGAAGAAGTTCTTCCAGAACTTGAAGGCAAAAAACTTAAAGACGTTCTTCTTGAACCAACTCGTATCTACGTCAAAGCAGCTTTGCCACTCATCAAAGAAGAATTGGTTAACGGTATTGCCCACATCACAGGTGGTGGTTTCATCGAAAATGTACCACGTATGTTCTCAGATGACTTGACTGCTGAAATTGATGAAAGCAAAGTGCCAGTTCTTCCAATTTTCAAAGCCCTTGAAAAATATGGTGAAATCAAACATGAAGAAATGTTTGAAATCTTCAACATGGGTATTGGTCTCATGCTAGCGGTTAAACCAGAAAATGTTGAACGTGTCAAAGAACTTCTTGACGAACCTGTTTATGAAATCGGTCGAATTGTGAAGAAAGATGGCGCAAGTGTGGTGATTAAATAATGGCTAAAAGGATTGCTGTTTTTGCCTCTGGCAACGGCTCAAACTTCCAGGTGATTGCGGAACAATTTCCAGTAGAATTTGTTTTTTCAGATCACCGTGATGCCTATGTCTTAGAACGTGCCAAGACCCTTGGTGTGGCTAGCCATGCTTTTGAACTCAAGGAATTTGACAATAAAGCAGCTTATGAAGAAGCTATCGTCAAACTCTTGGATGAAAACCAAATTGATTTGGTTTGTTTGGCCGGTTATATGAAAATCGTCGGCCCAACCTTGCTAGCAGCTTACGAAGGTCGTATCATCAATATTCACCCGGCTTATCTCCCCGAGTTTCCAGGGGCTCATGGTATTGAGGATGCTTGGAATGCAGGTGTTGACCAGTCTGGTGTGACTATTCACTGGGTGGATTCTGGCGTTGATACCGGTAAGGTCATCAAACAAGTCCGTGTGCCACGCCTTGAAGGTGATACCCTTGATACTTTCGAAACTCGCATCCACGAAACAGAGTACAAGCTCTATCCAGAAGTGTTGGATAGTTTGGGAGTTGCACGAAAATAAGAAAGCCCTAGAGCTGAAAGATAATTTTCGACTGTAGCAGATAAAGAACTTTTTTAAAAAAAGGAAAAGAAAGAAAATGACTAAACGAGCACTTATTTCAGTCTCAGACAAAGCGGGCATTGTTGAATTTGCCCAAGAACTCAAAAAACTCGGTTGGGACATCATCTCAACAGGTGGTACTAAAGTTGCCCTTGACAATGCTGGGGTAGACACTATCGCCATCGACGATGTGACTGGTTTCCCAGAAATGATGGACGGTCGTGTGAAGACTCTCCACCCAAATATCCATGGTGGTCTCCTCGCTCGTCGTGACCTTGATAGCCACCTTCAAGCGGCTAAGGACAACAATATCGAACTTATCGACCTTGTTGTAGTAAACCTTTACCCATTCAAGGAGACTATTCTCAAACCAGACGTGACTTACGCTGACGCGGTTGAAAACATCGATATCGGTGGTCCATCAATGCTTCGTTCAGCGGCTAAAAACCACGCTAGCGTAACAGTTGTTGTAGATCCTGCTGATTATGCTGTTGTTCTTGACGAATTGTCAGCAAACGGTGAAACAACTTACGAAACTCGCCAACGTTTGGCAGCGAAAGTATTCCGTCACACTGCTTCATACGATGCTTTGATTGCGGAATACTTCACAGCTCAAGTGGGTGAAACAAAACCTGAGAAACTCACTTTGACTTATGACCTTAAGCAACCAATGCGTTACGGTGAAAATCCTCAACAAGACGCAGACTTCTACCAAAAAGGTTTGCCAACGGCTTACTCAATTGCTTCAGCTAAACAGCTTAACGGTAAAGAATTGTCATTCAACAATATCCGTGACGCTGATGCTGCTATCCGTATCATCCGTGATTTCAAAGACCGTCCAACAGTTGTGGCTCTCAAACACATGAACCCATGTGGTATCGGTCAAGCAGACGACATCGAAACAGCTTGGGATTACGCTTATGAAGCAGACCCAGTGTCAATCTTCGGTGGAATCGTCGTTCTTAACCGTGAAGTGGATGCTGCGACAGCTAAGAAAATGCACGGTGTTTTCCTTGAAATCATCATCGCACCAAGCTATACAGATGAAGCACTTGAAATCTTGACTACCAAGAAGAAAAACTTGCGTATCCTTGAGTTGCCATTTGACGCTCAAGATGCTAGCGAAGTGGAAGCAGAATACACTGGTGTTGTCGGTGGACTTCTCGTTCAAAACCAAGACGTGGTGAAAGAAAGTCCAGCTGACTGGCAAGTGGTTACCAAACGCCAACCAACTGAGACAGAAGCAACAGCTCTTGAGTTTGCTTGGAAGGCTATCAAGTACGTCAAATCAAACGGTATCATCGTGACTAACGACCACATGACACTTGGTGTTGGCCCTGGTCAAACTAACCGTGTGGCTTCAGTCCGTATTGCTATTGACCAAGCTAAAGACCGTCTTGATGGCGCTGTCCTTGCTTCAGATGCTTTCTTCCCATTTGCAGATAACGTGGAAGAAATTGCTAAAGCAGGTATTAAAGCTATCATCCAACCAGGTGGATCAGTACGTGACCAAGAGTCAATCGAAGCGGCTGATAAACATGGTTTGACAATGATTTTTACAGGCGTTCGTCACTTCCGTCATTAAGAAAATTAAAGAAGTAATAGATACCCCAGAATCAATTTTCTGGGGTATTACTATCTTGAATTACGTAGGAGTAATAATGAAAAGAATAAGACCATATTATATAGGCTTAATTATAGACTTGGTGTATATTGTTATTATCATTTCACAGTGGAAGCAATGGTTTGTAGGAGTGACTAACTTTAATGGAAGTAAGCGTCTTCTGATTATTTATATCTGTTCAGCAATTTTATACAGGATATCATTCTTTAAATTATTAAGTAACAGAATAATTACGTGGCATATTAATGACATTATTTTTATAATAAAAAATCGTAAACCTAGAGTAGAGAATGGCTGGATAAAGAGGGGTATGAATGTAGTTGGAATGTTTCTATATTCATTTTATAAGTTTACATTTTTGCTACTTACAATAGGACTCTTATCCTTTTATTTTCCCATAAGCTATAATAATATTTTTTCTTTATTGATAACCTCTTTAATAATTAGTTATGTAGGTGCCAGTTATATTCACTTTTTTATCTTATTATTTCTAGACATTTATATAGATACTGTATGGGTTATGTTTTTTGGAATCATAGCTTTTGGTATTGTTTTACTATTCGGCGTATTAAATACGAGTATGTGGGGGTTGGTTACAGCTTTAGTTGTAATAGTAAACTTTTATTTAAGCGAAGACATATGGAAAATTACTAGGTATAATATTAAAAATAGCAATAAAATTATTTATCAAAAGCGTTTTGTTAGGATAAGGGTATTGGTTAATATATTAGTTCTGGTATTGTTCATTTTATTAGCAATATTGAGTCCACAGTCTGTTATAGGAAAATTCCTTGTAAGCCTTTTCGCAATCCCATCCATAATTGTTTTAGGTATTACTAAATCATATTCCTTATTTTTTATATTCATCATTATTTATCCTAATATAGAAGGTATTACAACATTTTTTGTTGAACTTTTATACAAAGAAGATAAAACTGTGGAATTCTATAAGAAGATTAAAGGAAAATATCAGAGAGTTGAGAAAGATATTCGTGGGAAGGACGAATTAACATACTTTGAGCCAATAGTGAAAATAAAAAATGGAAAAATATATGGTCTTACTTATAATCAAGATAAATTCTTTGGTTATGAGATAGATTTAGAAAATAAACAAATAATTTTTGATGATAGTTCGAAATTACAATTTTCTTTTGATGATTTTAATGATGAACTTTTAATAGCAGATAAACGATATAAAAAAATGAAGCCAACATTTAATAACTGATATCATCTCTAATAATTTTCTCCTAAGAGCTCAGCATCTGCTGGGCTTTTTTCTTTCAGTGCATCAAAAAAACAACCGTTCTCACGATTGTTCAATAAATCTAAACCTTTTCAAGGACAGACTGGGTTACCCAAGTCTTGCGATTTCCAATTTGGACGAGGATACCATCGCTTGGTGGGTCAATGGCAAGCACTTTGAAGTTACCTGGAATGGTAAAAGTTTCACCAGGATTGAGGTACTGGTCTGAAGTTGGATTGCCTTGTCCATCAACTTCAAGAACCGGTCCAGGATCAACGATATTGTGTTTAGTTGGTGTACCTCCAGCTAAATCTTGACTGGTGATGGTATTTCCTGACACAGACGTGACACGGAAGGTTCCTGTGAAGCGGACGGTATCGCCAACCTTGATAGAAGAGTTAGCAGGATTTCCATTTTGAGCTCCTAGTTCGAGGTCTTTAAAATGGATATAGCCAGACACTTGACTCTTATGGAAACTGCGTTTATGGTATTTCTCAGGTCCTTGCCCAGCATTATAGTTGTATTCTTCAATAGTCACCTGATCACCATTCACCTCGGCTACCCAAGCAACATGCCCCATGTATCCAGCTCCGTTGACACCGTCTGAAAACCAAGCGATACTTCCAACAGCAGGATTCATGTCTACACGATGTCCATTCGCTCGTGCAATTGGTCCCCAAGTGATGGCATTCCCGTAACCCACAGGTAAGGTGAATCCATTGGTGTTACTGAGGCGATAGGCCGCAAAGGACGTACACTGACGCCAGTACATAGTCCAAGGGTCCACGCCGAAGCCACCATATTTCCAAGAGGACGGGTAGTCATCTCCGAGGACAGCCGCCTGAGCAGAGCTGCCGCACGAAACCGAAACAGTCGCTAGACAAGCTAGCGGTAAGAGACAATTTAGTAATTTTTTCTTCATTTTAACCTCCACCTACCTATTCGCAGTTTTTCAGGAAAATGAAGATATTTTTGCGTTTAAGCCTCTCTTAAGCTGCTCAGACTATACTATCATCAATCCTAAATAATTTTTTTCATTTTCATAATCTCCCAAGAGGCGGTCCAAGTGGTCGCCTTTTTTATGTTCAAATTTGGATACACACCCATATCTCCGAACAAATATGTTATAATGATTATGTATAATTCGTAAAAATCGCTGATTTTTACGAATGATTGTCGTTAACGGGCATTTGCCCCTAGTCTTATTTGATATTGAGGTATCTTTCAAATGAAACTTTTGGTTGTTGGTTCTGGCGGTCGTGAACATGCGATTGCCAAGAAATTATTGGAGTCTAAGGACGTTGAGCAGGTTTTCGTGGCTCCTGGTAATGACGGGATGACATTGGACGGTCTTGATTTGATCAATATCGGAATTTCCGAACATTCTAAGCTGATTGACTTCGCAAAGGCGAACGATATTGCTTGGACCTTTATCGGTCCAGACGATGCCCTTGCGGCTGGAATCGTTGATGATTTCAATGCGGCAGGACTCAAAGCCTTTGGTCCGACCAAGGCTGCGGCAGAGCTTGAGTGGTCTAAAGATTTTGCAAAGGAAATCATGGTCAAATATGATGTTCCAACAGCGGCCTATGGCACATTTTCAGATTTCGAGGAAGCTAAGGCTTATATCGAGGAAAAAGGCGCTCCAATTGTCGTCAAGGCAGACGGTTTGGCCCTTGGTAAAGGTGTCGTCGTTGCTGAAACGGTTGAGCAAGCAGTAGAAGCTGCTCACGAGATGCTTTTGGACAATAAATTCGGTGACTCAGGTGCGCGTGTGGTCATCGAGGAATTCCTTGACGGGGAAGAATTCTCTCTCTTTGCCTTTGTCAATGGAGATAAATTCTACATTATGCCAACGGCTCAGGACCACAAACGTGCCTACGATGGCGACAAAGGTCCTAACACTGGTGGGATGGGTGCCTATGCGCCGGTTCCTCACTTGCCACAGAGCGTGGTTGACACAGCGGTTGACACTATTGTCAAGCCAGTCCTTGAAGGTATGATTAAAGAAGGTCGACCTTACACTGGTGTCCTTTACGCGGGGCTTATCTTGACAGCTGACGGCCCTAAAGTCATCGAGTTCAACTCACGTTTTGGCGATCCTGAAACGCAAATCATCTTGCCTCGTTTGACTTCTGATTTTGCGCAAAATATCACTGACATTTTGGATGGTAAAGAGCCAACTATTACTTGGACCGACAAGGGTGTGACACTTGGTGTGGTTGTAGCCTCAAACGGCTACCCACTCGCTTATGAGAAGGGTGTCAAGCTTCCAGCCAAGACAGAGGGTGACATCATCACTTATTATGCAGGAGCGAAATTCGCTGAAAATGGCCAAGACCTTCTTTCAAACGGCGGACGTGTCTACATGCTAGTCACAACAGCAGACACCGTCAAAGACGGCCAAAACATTATCTACAACGAACTCAACAAACAAAACACAGAAGGCCTCTTCTACCGTACGGATATCGGTAGCAAGGCTAACAAATAATCAGCGACCGTAGGTCGTAAAAGGCGAGCGAAAGCGAGCCAAACTAAGATAATGGTCGCTGTGGTGAAAAGACCAGAACAGTCTCTGTTCTGGTCGAGGGAAACTTTGAGACTCTAGGCTCAAAGTTTAGGAATGAAACCGAAGGTTTGCTTCCGTCCCTACCACTTAAGACCATTATCAAAAAAGAATAAAAAGGAAAAATTATGACTAAACCAGTAATTTCCATCATCATGGGTTCAAAATCCGACTGGGCTACCATGCAAAAAACAGCAGAAGTCCTAGATCGCTTCGGTGTAGCCTACGAAAAGAAAGTTGTTTCCGCACACCGTACACCGGACCTCATGTTCAAACATGCCGAAGAAGCACGTAGCCGTGGCATCAAGGTCATCATCGCGGGTGCTGGTGGTGCTGCGCACTTGCCAGGTATGGTTGCTGCCAAAACAACCCTTCCAGTTATCGGTGTGCCAGTCAAATCACGTGCCCTTAGTGGTGTGGATTCGCTCTATTCTATCGTTCAGATGCCAGGTGGGGTGCCAGTCGCAACCATGGCTATCGGTGAAGCAGGTGCGACTAACGCTGCCCTCTTTGCCCTCCGTCTCCTATCAGTAGAGGACAAAGCCATTGCAGATGCGCTTGCTAACTTTGCTGAAGAACAAGGAAAAATCGCAGAGGAGTCTACAAATGAGCTCAACTAGAACCATTGGTATCATCGGTGGTGGCCAGCTTGGTCAGATGATGGCCATTTCTGCTATCTATATGGGCCACAAGGTTATCACCCTTGATCCTGCAGCAGATTGTCCATCTTCTCGTGTGTCAGAAGTCATCGTGGCCCCTTACGACGACGTGGATGCTCTTCGTCAGTTAGCGGACCGCTGTGATGTTCTTACCTATGAATTTGAAAATGTCGACGCTGACGGCCTTGACGCTGTTATCAAAGACGGTCAGCTCCCACAAGGAACAGACCTGCTTCGTATTTCACAAAACCGTATCTTTGAGAAGGACTTCCTCTCAAACAAGGCTAAAGTAACAGTTGCCCCTTACAAGGTCGTGACATCTAGCCTTGATTTGGAAGATATTGACCTTTCTAAAAAATACGTCCTCAAGACTGCGACAGGTGGCTACGATGGCCACGGTCAAAAAGTCATCACATCAGCCGAAGATTTGGAAGAGGCAAATGCCCTTGCTAACTCAGCCGAGTGTGTCTTGGAAGAGTTCGTTAACTTCGACCTTGAGATTTCGGTCATCGTGTCTGGTAACGGCAAGGATGTGACGGTTTTCCCAGTTCAGGAAAATATCCATCGCAACAACATCCTCTCTAAAACTATCGTGCCTGCTCGCATTTCTGATAGTCTAGCTGAGAAAGCTAAAGCTATGGCCGTGAAGATTGCTGAGCAACTTAACCTCTCTGGTACCCTTTGTGTAGAAATGTTTGCGACAGCTGATGACATCATTGTTAACGAAATCGCGCCACGCCCACACAATTCAGGGCACTACTCAATCGAAGCCTGCGACTTTTCACAATTTGACACACATATCTTGGGTGTCCTCGGTGCACCACTTCCAACAATCCACCTCCATGCACCTGCTGTCATGCTTAACGTCCTCGGCCAACACGTCGAAGCAGCTGAGCGTTATGTCACAGAAAATCCAAGCGCCCACCTCCACATGTATGGTAAACTAGAAGCGAAGCACAACCGCAAAATGGGGCATGTGACTTTGTTTAGTAATACGCCAGACAGTGTGGATGAGTTTGGGAAAGGAATTGATTTTTAAGGAAGTTCAGATTATGTCAAAATATAAGATAGTTTATCATTGGTCCAGTGGTGAAATTGATGAGGACGACAATTATGGAGATTTCTTTGATACTTATCAGGAAGCCTACGATGAAGCTAGTTATGGACTACAAGCAGTAAAAGAGGGGGCGGAGATTCTTAATATGTCCAACCCAGGAGACTATCCTTTTGATGAAGATGACTTTGAAGATAATTATTTTGAAGTTGTTGAGATTTAATGAGGTTGTTGGAGGATTTCAATTGAAAAAATACTTTGTAAGTTATCATTGAAATTGATTTTCATGGCGATAGACTTGAGGAGGAAATATAGTGAAATGCGCTCATTGTGGAAATATAGACGAAAATTCTCTCTGGGATGAAGATGATACATTCTATTGCTCTAAGTGTGCTCATCGAACTCTCTATGAAACTGGTGAAGATGATTTAGTAGAATGTCCTTACTGTCATGAAATGAGGGATAGAAAAGCTCATTATTGTCGCCATTGTAATGAAGTTTGGATTGACTGAGTACTAATTGCGATAAAGAGTGATTGTAGAAATTTTATAATAGGAGAAAATAAGATTGCCAATAAAATAGTTTGAGATTCGAAAGTATCTTAGACAGCAGATTCCTTTTCTTGATTCAGTTGTTATAAAAATATTGAAATATGGGATATTGTATCTTGTTCTTGGAATATTTTTTTCTTTAGATAAGTCTGTAAAAGTTCCTAGGAAAGTAATTGTTTTGCTATTCTTAATGTGTGTCGTCTATAGGTATATTTCTTTATATGAAAAAATCAATATAAAAAATTGTGCAATACAAATTAGAAGAGAACAGATTCTGGTTCCGGAACAGGTAGAATTATTAAGCAATGATATTGAATCATCTTTGAATAAGATAACAAACTTTGCAAATTGGAGTTGTGGTATTTTAGCAACAGTATCTATTTTTATAGTCACTACATTTTTTAATTTATCTAAAGATAAATTAGATGAGTTAATTCCTATGCTGTCAACTGATACTATAAAAATAAGTAATATAATTTCTGTTTTTGAGCAGTCTATATTATCTTTGTTGATATTTTTGTTAGGTTATTATTTGACAGTGCAAGCATTCACTTATAATAAACGATTTATTAACTCTGTTTTAAAAAGTAGTCTCTACGTTACTGATAAGGATGATCCTATTACTGGTTGTGGAAAAATAGAATTTGCTACTAAAAAATTACTTTCTAATTTTTAATTTATATCTTTTAATTCAACAAGTATGTTGTGATACGTAGATTTATTGATGATTCTTAAGAAAAATAGGTGTACACAGTGTCGAATGAAATTTTTAATTCTAAAGAAACTCTTCTAGCCGCTGAAACTTTAATTGACATTTCTCAACAGGTTTTTGATGAAAAAATTTCCAATTTATCTGATGTAGAAGATGAAAATGTTCGATCACTTTTGGAGAAAGGAATTGAGTATAACAAATCAAATGCTGATAAAGTTGGAGGAGTAATTGGTGCTTCTGTAGGAGGAGGATTAGGAGTTGCCAGTGGTTTTGGTCTTATTACACTTATGGCTGTAGAGGGAACTGCTGGAGCTACGGTGGTCACCAGTGGATTGGCAGGTATAGGTGCTATTTTTGGAGGAGGTATGGTTTTAGGTATTGGTACCTTATTGGTAATCCCTACAGCATTAGCAGCTGCAGGAGGGATAGTTGGAGTTGTTTTAGCTTCCAAAAATAAGAAAGATAGAAATAAAGCTAAAGAGGAATTGTTGAGTAAAGCAGAAGATATTTTAACTAAACTTAGATCCAAAGCTCAACAAAATAATGATGAGATTATTATCGGAACAATGTTAACTCTTCAAGCTTTAGTAAATGATTTAAAAAGAGATTTAGAAATATAGTTGTTTTAATATAATAATATAAAGAAAAATCAATTATTAAGTTTAGAAATAGATAAGTATATCAGTATTTACGCATCTTTAGTGTGAGGTTTCTAAGATATCAGAATATATAGGGATTTCAGGACTCACATCTACATAATGCTAAACTAGAAGCGTAGCACAATCGCAAAATGTGTCATGTAACTTTGTTTAGTGATGAGTCAGACAAGGTTGAAGAGTTTTAGAAAATGATTTATTGGAGATAAGGAACAGTGGCAACAAATATTCAGATAAACCGTATAAAAAGTAAATTGAAAAAAATGTTCAAAAATAGTATAAATATGGAGAATGTGAAAGTTCCTCCAGAATCAGATGATTATGAAAAAATGTGGTATAGCAGAGCATACGCTGCATACTCCACATTTTTAATTGGTTCAGAAAATATTGAGGATGCAGCTAGTTCGGTTACTGATGGTTTTGGTGATAATGGTATAGATGCTATTTTTAATGATAAGAATAAAAAAATTCTGTATTTTTTACAAACAAAATTTAGTAATGAAGCGAGTGGTTCTATTTCAGAAGGTGATACTTTAAAATTTATTAAAGGTGTAAAAAGGATATTGAATCTTGATTTTTCAAACTTTAATGATTTGATATATGCGAAGGCAACAGAGATAGAAGAAGCACTTTCCGATTTTGATTACCGTCTAGAAATTGTGGTTTCTATCTCTTCAAATCAGAAGATTTCAAGCAATAGTCAAGAAGTGATTGATGATTTTTTAAAAGATACGAATTCTGATGGTAGCGATGAATTAGTAACATTCAGATTGATACAGCTTAATGATGTTTACTCTCATATGGCAAATCAGGGAGTAGCTCCAAACATTGATCTAGAGAATGTAACATTACATAACTGGGGAACACCCACATTGTCTAATGATAACTATAGAGTATATTATGGTTGGATGTCCGCTGTTGATATCGTAAATTGGCGAGAGCAGCATGGAGATAAAATCTTTGAAAATAATATTAGAAATTTCAAGCAAAATACAGATGTCAATAATGGTATTCTCCAAGTGTTGAGAGAGGAACCTCAGAATTTTTACCTTTATAATAATGGTATTAAAATTATTGCAGAGAGAGGGGAAAAATTGTTGAAGGGTGCATCGACGAATGATTATACTACATTAAAATTGGTCGGAGCAAGTATAATAAATGGTGCCCAAACAACAGGAGCATTATACGAAGCTTATAATGCGGAAGATATTGATTTAACAAATGTTATAGTGCAAGTACAAATTATTATTTTAGGAGATGATGTTGATAACTTAGGGCAAAAAATTACTAAACTTTCTAATACTCAAAATAGGATAGAGAATAAAGATTTTGCAGCACAAGACAAAGAACAAAAAAGATTGATGAAAGATCTAGCTATAGATGGTAAAAAATATGTTTACCGACAAGGAGTAGAGCTCCCGGATCCTTCGGAAGGATGTGATTTAGATAGTGCTACTGTAGCTTTAGGATGTTATTTAGATGATCTTGCTATTTCAACGCAACTAAAACGAGCATATGGTAGTATCTTTGACAATATTAATAAACCACCATATAAGCATATTTTTAATTCTGGCACATCTGCTTATAAATTATGGAATTGTGTAGAAGTATATAGGAAATTACAGCAGGTAGAATTTGCATATCAACAAGACCCCAAAAATCAGTCAAGTAAATTAATTTCAATTCATGGTAATAGATTTATGCTTCATCTTATTTTTCAGAAGTTAAAGAAAAATAAAAATCTAAACTTTGAAGATACCTATATTAAAAAGAATGATTTACCAGATTTAGAAAAAGAGTATCATCAATTAATTAAGCAGTTAATAATTGCAAAAGAAAAATTATATCCAGATGCATATCCAGCAAATCTATTTAAAAATACTAAGAGAACAAAGGAATTGGCAGAGTGTATTGATTTACTTTAAAGTTGATAAGGAAATAAGAAAAGTTATTGGTATCTAAGTAATTGAGCTTGGCTACCCCATTTATAGATAGAAAAAAAGAAAGGAACAAGGGTACTCGTATTCACTAAAACTGAATACGGGCTACGGACTTCCTAATTGTAAACAAAGAAAGGAAATGGGCATCTAGTTTGCAGAACTGAACCCGGGCGGAAAGCTCGGAATTTAGATAAACCTCCTAGGACGCAAGCGTCCGTCGTTGGTTTCCTAAAATTCAGTCGCTTTCTAGTCGCCCTTGGTATCTTAATCATGATCGAACGTTACTCTCGCCCTGAGATGGCGAACATTTGGACTGAAGAAAATAAATACCGTGCTTGGCTTGAGGTGGAAATCTTGGCTGACGAGGCATGGGCTGAGTTGGGAGAAATTCCTAAGGAAGATGTGGCTTTGATTCGTGAAAAGGCGGACTTTGACATCGACCGTATTTTGGAAATCGAGCAGCAAACTCGTCACGATGTGGTTGCCTTCACACGTGCGGTTTCTGAGACTCTTGGTGAAGAGCGTAAGTGGGTCCACTATGGTTTGACTTCTACTGACGTGGTAGATACTGCCTATGGTTACCTCTACAAACAAGCCAACGATATCATTCGTAAGGATCTTGAAAACTTCCTTAACATCATCGCTGACAAAGCCAAAGAACACAAGTTCACCATCATGATGGGTCGTACCCACGGGGTGCACGCTGAGCCTACAACTTTTGGTCTTAAATTGGCAACTTGGTATAGCGAAATGAAACGTAACATCGAGCGTTTCGAGCATGCAGCTGCTGGTGTGGAAGCTGGTAAGATTTCTGGTGCGGTTGGTAACTTTGCCAATATCCCACCATTCGTTGAAAAATACGTCTGCGATAAATTGGGTATCCGTGCTCAAGAAATCTCTACACAGGTACTTCCTCGTGACCTTCATGCTGAGTACTTTGCAGTTCTTGCTAGCATCGCAACTTCTATCGAGCGTATGGCGACTGAGATTCGTGGTCTTCAAAAATCTGAACAACGTGAAGTGGAAGAGTTCTTTGCTAAAGGTCAAAAAGGGTCTTCAGCAATGCCTCACAAACGTAACCCGATCGGTTCTGAAAACATGACAGGTCTTGCGCGTGTCATCCGTGGTCACATGGTAACTGCTTATGAAAACGTAGCCCTTTGGCACGAACGTGATATCTCTCACTCATCAGCTGAGCGTATCATCGCACCAGACACAACCATCTTGATTGACTACATGCTTAACCGTTTTGGAAACATCGTTAAGAACTTAACAGTCTTCCCTGAAAACATGATCCGCAACATGAACTCTACATTTGGTCTTATCTTCAGTCAACGTGCTATGCTTACCTTGATTGAAAAAGGCATGACGCGTGAGCAAGCTTACGACCTCGTTCAACCAAAGACTGCTCAATCATGGGATAACCAAGTAGACTTCAAACCACTTCTTGAAGCAGATCCAGAGGTAACTTCTCGCCTCACTCAAGAAGAAATAGACGAAATCTTCAACCCAGTTTATTACACTAAACGTGTTGATGAAATCTTCGAACGCATCGGTTTGGGTGACTAATTTATATACAAAAAGCAGGTTTGACCTGCTTTTTTTTGATGGTGACATCTATGTCACTATTTTTGTTTTCTTTTTTGCTTTACAATAGGGTCATCGCAAGAAGACTGTCAGGAAGGAGGAGTTAGCCATCTTAAAAGGCCGATGTAACTGTTTACCGGAACTTAGTCTCTTAATAGTAAGCCTTGCTTATAATATCATCCGGATTATGAATGATCTAGGAAGTATCAAAGTCCCCTCATGGTTTTTAGATATGGATATTCCTAATGGGTGCTTACTATTACTTATTTTGCTTATCGTTTTAAAAAGTGATGCAAGAGAATAATATTTTAAGTAACCTTTAAGTTCATTAAGATATATTATAACCATCCTAAATAAAACAGCTAGCTTTTGTGAGCTAGAGGTGAACATAATTTTTTCATAACAAATCTCCCCGAAGAAAGTCTAGAAATCTCTAGGCTTTTTTCTTCTTTTGATGTTTTATTAGGATGTTTTAAGAAAATACTTGAAAACCCTTCCAAAACAAGGTAATATAGTTATATAAAGATTCTATTGGACAAGCGGTCACCTTGGAGGATTAGGAAGAAGAGGTTGGGAAGCCTGTACAATCGTATCTTTTCAGTGGTCTTTGGACCGCTGTGAAAATCCCTTAGGGGATTTTTTTGCTGCGATTTAAGGTTTCTTTAAGGTAGGGAGATTATACTGTAAGTCTCCTAAATAACTTTTACTGAACGCTGTTCAGTAAGTCTCGTTGGCTTACACTTTTTGTAGAACAACGAACTTTTCTTTTTCATAATCTCCAAAAGAGCTCAACATGATGTGTTGGGTTCTTTTTTTGGTTACTAAAAAAACGCCCTAAGGCGTTTTAAGTATAGATTACATTTCGTCTGGAGCTTCAACACCGAGAAGGCGAAGGGCTTCTTTGAGGACTGTTGCTGTTGCGTAGCAAAGAGCCAAACGGCTGTCACGTTCTGGGCTTTCGTCCAAGATACGTGTGTGCGCATAGTATTTGTTAAAGGCTTGAGCCAAGCTAATAGCAAATTTAGCAACGATAGATGGTTCAAAGTTGTCTGATGCACGGTTGATGATACGTGGGAAGTCTTGGATGAGTTTGATGATTTCCCAGCTTTCAACGTCGTTTAGGCTGTATGTAGCATCTGCAGATGGCGTGAAGTCAGCCTTGCGCAAGATAGATTGGATACGAGCGTGTGCATATTGAACGTAAGGTCCAGTTTCCCCCTCGAAGGATACCATAGCATCAAGATCAAAGTCGTATCCATTCATACGGTCTGTCTTAAGGTCGTAGAACTTGATAGCTCCGACACCAACAGCGTGAGCAACAGCTTCCTTGTTAGGTAAGTTTGGATTCTTAGCTTCGATTTGAGCTTGGGCACGGTTAACAGCTTCAGCGATAGTTGGCTCAAGCAAGATAACGTTACCTTTACGAGTCGACAATTTCTTACCGTTCTTAGTTACAAGACCAAAGGCAACGTGAGTCATGTCGTCAGACCAGTCGTAACCCATTTCTTTAAGAACAGCTTTCAACTGTTTGAAGTGGGCAGATTGTTCATTACCAACTACATAGATGGCTTTGGCAAAGTCGTAAGTACGTTTACGGTAGAGGGCAGCAGCCAAGTCACGTGTGATGTAGAGTGTTGCACCATCTGATTTTTTGATGAGGGCTGGGTGTTCGATACCGTATTTTTCAAGGTTAACCACTTGGGCACCTTGAGATTCTTGGAGAAGTCCTTTTTCTGTCAAGATGTCAACGACTTCGTCCATCTTATCATTGTAGAAGGCTTCACCGTTGTAGCTATCAAAAGAAACACCGAGTTCATCGTAAAGACGGTTGAATTCCACCAAGCTTTCATCACGGAACCATTGCCAGAGGGCAGTTGCTTCCTCGTCACCAGCCTCCAATTTACGGAACCATTCACGAGCTTCTTCATCTACAGATGGGTCTTTTTCAGCTTCGGCATTGATACGCACATAAAGTTGAAGGAGTTCATTGATAGGGTTGGCTTTGACAGCTTCCTCGCTACCCCATTTCTTATAGGCAACAATCAGCATACCAAACTGTTTACCCCAGTCACCCAAGTGATTGATGCGGACCGGTTTGTAGCCTTGCTTAGCTACGATGTTGGCAAGAGCGTCAGCGATAACTGTTGAACGCAAGTGACCGATAGAGAAAGGTTTAGCGATGTTAGGACTAGACATATCAAAGGCAATGTTACGTCCGTGACCGATGTTTTGGTCAGCGTAGTGGCTGCCTTGAGAGATGACTTGTCCAAGAACGTCCGCCGAGATTTTTGATTTATCAAGGAAGAAGTTGATGTAAGGACCAACAGCTTCAACTTTTTCAAAGTTTGAAGCATCAATTTTTTCAGCGATGTCTGCTGCAATCATTTGAGGGGCCTTGCGTAAGACTTTTGCCAATGAGAAGGCAGGGAAGGCAAGGTCCCCCATGTCAGCATTTTTAGGGGTTTCAAGCAGATTTTGAATGTTATCTTGTTCCAACTCGGGAACAACTTTGGCAATTTCTGCTGCAATGAGTTCTTTAGTATTCATAGGTACTCCATTTCAAATCTTGTCATTCATACCTATTTTACCATTATTTTAGTTAATAGGGTAGGGACAAGAAAGCATCTATTAGGAAGTATTCCATGAAAAAATACAAAAATTCTGTTATAATATGCAAGGAATATACATAAAAAGAGGAAAGATAATGAAGAGAGATCGTCAAGCTGTTATCAAACAGATGATTTCAAGAGATAAGATTGGGACACAAGAGGAAATTAAGCAACGCCTAGAGGCAGAAGGTATCACGGTTACACAGGCTACCTTGTCACGTGATTTGCGTGAGATTGGCCTGTTGAAGCTTCGTGATGAGGAAGGTAAACTTTACTATAGTTTGTCTGAGCATGTGCTTTCAAGTTTGGATCCTACGGTTAAGGACTATGTCAAATCAGTTTCCCGTGCCCAGTTTATGCTGGTTCTCCATACAGAATTGGGTGAAGCAGATGTTTTGGCTAACCTTATTGATAGTGACGGCAATCCTGACATTTTAGGAACCGTTGCTGGCGCAGATACCTTATTGGTAATCTGTAAGGACGCAGTGGTTGCTGAAAGATTGGAAAGTGAGTTTCACTGATGAAGACTCCCCATCAGGATTTCCAAAAAGCCAAAGAAGAGTTAATCGACCTCCTCAAACACCATGAGGCGGTTCTTGCTTTTCAAGAGGCTGAGAAAGCTATTGGACAGATCCCTCAGATTAGTTCTCTGGCTGGAGAGATGAAGGCTTATCAACAAGAAGCAGTGCTTTTTCAAAAAATTGAGAAACAACGTGCCTATGAGGAGGCAGGTGAGCAGGCAGATTTGATTCAGAATGAGTTGGAAAATTTGCCCATTGTTCAGGATTACCGTCAAAAGATGCAAGATGCCAGTGACTTGATTCAATATGTGACCAAGTCAATCGAAGAAAAGATTAACGAGGAGTTAAGACATGGCTAAGGAAAAAATATCTCCAGGAATGCAGCAGTATTTGGATATCAAGGAAAATTATCCAGATGCTTTTTTGCTGTTTCGGATGGGGGATTTTTACGAGTTATTTTACGATGATGCCGTTAAGGCTGCTCAAATTTTGGAAATTAGCCTAACCAGTCGTAATAAGAACGCAGATAATCCCATTCCTATGGCAGGTGTTCCTTATCATTCGGCTCAAGCCTATATTGATGTCTTGGTTGAGATGGGCTACAAAGTAGCCATTGCTGAGCAGATGGAGGACCCTAAACAGGCTGTTGGCGTGGTTAAGCGTGAGGTAGTTCAGGTTATCACGCCAGGGACAGTGGTTGACAGCTCTAAACCTGATAATGCCAACAATTTCTTAGTAGCCATTGACAAGGTTGGAAGTCGATTCGGTCTGGCCTATATGGATGTATCAACGGGTGAATTTTTTGCGACAGAGTTGGATGATTTTAGTTCAGTTTGCAGTGAAATTCAGAATCTTAAGGCACGTGAAGTAGTCGTTGGGTATGATTTACCTGAAGCTGATGAACAAGTTTTGGTGAAGCAACTCAACCTGCTTCTCTCCAAGGAAACAGAGGTTTACGATGATGTCCACTTGATTGACACTAGCTTGACAGACTTGGAAAGCAGTGTAGCGGGTAAACTTCTCCAGTATGTGCACCGTACTCAGATGCGAGAGTTAAGCCATTTACAAAAGGCTCAGCACTATGAGATTAAGGATTACTTGCAGATGTCCTATGCGACCAAGTCAAGTTTGGATTTGCTGGAAAATGCTAGAACAGGTAAGAAACACGGATCTCTTTTCTGGCTCTTGGATGAAACCAAGACAGCTATGGGAATGCGTCTCTTGCGAACTTGGATTGATCGTCCTTTAGTGAATCAAGCCACTATCACCGAGCGTCAGAATATTATCCAAGTTTTCTTGGACAATTTCTTTGAGCGGAGTGACTTGACTGAGAGTCTAAAAGGTGTTTACGATATTGAGCGCCTGGCCAGTCGTGTTTCCTTTGGCAAGGCTAATCCAAAAGATTTGATTCAGCTAGGTCATACTTTGGCTCAAGTACCGGTGATTAAGGCGATTTTGGAGTCCTTTAATGATAAGGCCTTGTCATGTCTTTTACAAGAGTTAGATGCTCTACCAGAATTAGAGAGTTTGATTCGGTCGGCTATTGATCCAGATGCTCCTGCAACCATTACAGAAGGTGGCATTATCCGTGCTGGTTTTGATGAGACCTTGGACAAGTATCGCAAGGTGATGAGTGAGGGAACCTCATGGATCGCAGATATCGAAGCCAAGGAACGTGAAGCGTCTGGTATTACAACACTAAAAATTGATTATAACCGTAAAGATGGTTATTACTTCCATGTGACTAACTCTAACCTTAGCTTGGTTCCTGACCATTTCTTTCGCAAGGCAACCCTGAAAAATTCAGAGCGCTTTGGAACTGCTGAGTTGGCTAAAATTGAAGGTGAGATGCTTGAGGCGCGTGAAAAATCATCAACGCTGGAATATGATATTTTCATGCGTGTCCGTGAGCAGGTTGAACGCTATATTGACCGTTTGCAATCTTTGGCTAAGGCTATTGCAACAGTCGATGTGCTTCAGAGTCTAGCTGTTGTAGCAGAGACCAATCATTATGTTCGCCCTATTTTCAATGATGAGCATCGTATTGTTATTGATCAAGGCCGTCATGCAGTGGTTGAGAAGGTTATGGGCGTTCAGGAATACATTCCAAACACGATTACCTTTGACAGTCAGACCAATGTTCAGCTCATTACAGGACCAAATATGAGTGGTAAATCTACCTATATGCGTCAGTTAGCCTTGTCAGTAGTTATGGCTCAGATGGGGTCTTACGTGCCAGCAGATAGTATTGACTTGCCAGTTTTTGATGCTATCTATACACGTATTGGTGCTGCAGATGACCTGATTTCAGGGCAGTCGACCTTCATGGTTGAGATGATGGAGGCTAATCAGGCTATTAAGCGGGCGACACCTAATTCCTTGATTATTTTTGATGAGTTGGGACGTGGGACAGCCACTTATGATGGTATGGCTCTGGCCCAGTCTATTATTGAGTTTATTCACGACAAGGTTGGCGCTAAGACCATGTTTGCTACCCATTATCATGAGTTGACAGCCTTGTCAAACAGTTTGACACACCTTGTCAACGTTCATGTTGCGACACTTGAAAAGGATGGTGAGGTGACTTTCCTTCACAAGATTGTCGATGGCCCAGCTGACAAATCTTATGGTATTCATGTGGCTAAGATTGCAGGTTTACCAGCAGATTTACTGGAACGTGCTGACACCATCTTGACACAACTAGAGGGCGATACAGTTACCATCCAACCTCAGGAAAAGGTATCGCCTCAAGAGAAGCCTGCCACTGAAACGCATGTCAACGAGCAAATCTCTCTCTTTGATGATTTTACTGAAAATCCAGTTCTTCAAGAGTTGCGTGATTTAGATATTTACAACATGACACCTATGCAAGTCATGATGGCTGTAGCAGATTTAAAACAGAAACTATAAAAGAAGCTTGTCAATTGACAGGCTTCTTGTCTTTTATAGGTGTTTCAATTCTTGGTTGAGTTGTTCAATATCCTTTTTCATTTTCCAATAAGAGAAGACCCAAACGAGGAGATAGATAAGGCTGAATTCAATGACTAGCTCCAAGTAGAAAGTTAAACGTAGAGGGAACCATCCGCTGAGGGTAGCTAGTGGAATGAAACCTAGACAGGTCAAGGCGTAGTGAGTGAGGGTTGCACGAAGCAAACTCCATTCAGCTTTACGGAAAATATAACTAGCGATTTCAAAAAGAATACCGATAGCAAACCAAGTGATGAGGCAGTAGGCCAATACTATAGATCCGTGAACCTGATGTGACGTCATCCATTGTCCAATGGCTGAGTGAGGATTTAGAGGCATGTAGCTTGGTGCCCAGATAAGAGACATAATCATGGATACGGCAAGTCCGATAAGGATGCCACTTGTGCCTGATTTAAAAAGTTGCTTTTTCATTGTAATTTCTCCTTTATTGCTTTGAGGTAACGGCGTGATGAGTAGGTAGTTTCCTTGTTTTTTAGGTGAATTTCTACGAGGCCGTTAGGGGTAATGTTGAAGCGTTCAATTTCTTTGAGGTTGACAATCTCTGATTGTGAGATTTTGATAAAGTAAGATGGCAGTTTTTCTAAAACTTGATAGAGGCGTAAGCTTAAGTGGTACTCTCCTCGAGTAGTTTCAGCTAGAACTTGACGATTTTCGATGTAAATTCTGGAAATAGCTTTGGGTTCGATAAGATAAGTTTCTCCATCTTTTTTTCCTTTGAGTCGGTGGTTGTCATCCAAACTTTCGACAAACTCGACGACTTGCTGAATCTTTGGCGTCCGACTAGGTGCCTGAATCTGCAACGTCTCTTCTTGAAATATCGAGTCAATCTGAACTTTTATTTTCATAACTATCCTTTCTTGTTTGTAATTGAGGAGGCCTCCTCCCTTTCACACCTTTATTAAACACTATTTACTAGCCCACAGCAATAGCGTTTGTCTATGTGGTCCTATATGGTGTCTAAGTGGTTGAAAATATTTTAGAAAACCCCTATACTTAATGAAAACGTACTGACGAGGTAATCACATGAAATCTATAATGAAATGGTTAGCAGGAATTTTTCTTACCTGCAGTCTGATTTTGAGTTTTTTTACACCTTTTGAAAAGGCACTAACACTGAATTTGCTCTTGTTTTATTTCTTTGTGAAGCAGTTTATGGATTCAACAAGCTCTCCTAGAACCTATCAATGGATTTTTCAAGTTATTTACCTATTGATTTTTTCTGGGCTCATTTGGTTCAACCTTCGTCATGGGGATATGATTGTTATAGCTACAGCCTTATCTTGGCTAACAGTTGTGTGTGAGTTGTGGCTTTACAGTAAGCATAAGTAACAGTCAGCACCAGTGAATTTATCAACCTTTTAGAAGGGAGAAAAAATAATTATGCCAAAAATCATCGAATTGCCTGAAGTTCTAGCCAATCAGATTGCTGCTGGAGAGGTCGTAGAGCGCCCAGCCAGTGTTGTCAAAGAGTTGGTGGAAAATGCTATTGATGCAGGTAGCACCCAGATTACCATTGAAGTTGAAGAATCAGGCCTCTCAAAAATTCAAATCACAGACAATGGTGAAGGAATGGCTCAAGCTGACGTAGCCATGAGTTTGCGCCGTCATGCAACAAGTAAAATCAAAAATCAAGGAGACCTCTTTCGTATTCGAACTCTTGGTTTTCGAGGTGAGGCCCTGCCATCAATAGCTTCTATCAGTCATCTTACCATTGTGACGGCGGCTGATGGAGAAGCCTATGGAACTAAACTGGTTGCCAAGAGTGGGGAAATTGAGAGTCAGGATCCTATTTCAACACCAGTTGGAACAAAGATTACCGTTGAAAACTTATTTTATAATACCCCTGCTCGTCTCAAGTATATGAAGAGTTTACAGGCCGAGTTGGCTCATATTGTCGATGTTGTCAATCGTCTGAGTCTAGCTCATCCCGAAGTTGCCTTCACCTTGCTTAATGACGGTCGTCAGTTGACACAGACCTCAGGTACTGGAGACCTCCGTCAAGCTATTGCCGGGATTTATGGTTTGACAACGGCTAAAAAAATGGTGAAAATTTCAAATTCTGACCTTGATTTTGAAGTTTCTGGCTATGTCAGCCTTCCTGAATTAACTCGTGCGAATCGTAACTACATCACGATTCTCATTAACGGACGTTATATAAAAAACTTCCTACTTAACCGTGCTATTTTTGATGGTTATGGTTCTAAACTCATGGTGGGGCGCTTCCCTATTGCGGTTATTGATATTCAGATTGATCCCTACTTGGCTGATGTCAATGTTCACCCAACAAAGCAGGAAGTACGTATCTCTAAAGAAAAGGAGCTTATGGCCCTCATCAGCTCTGCCATTGCTCAAAGCCTTAGAGAGCAGGATTTGATTCCTGATGCCCTTGAAAATCTAGCAAAGTCAAGTACTAGGGGCGCAACTAAGCCAGTTCAGACGAGTCTCCCACTTAAACAAACCAATCTTTACTATGATAGCAGTCGTAATGATTTCTTTGTCAAACCAGAGACAGTTCAAGAGGATATCAAACCTCTTGTATTAGAGTCAGAGTCTTCAGTTTCATCGGTAGAAAACAAACCGCAACCTACTGTTAAACAGGCAAAACGTTTAGCAGATGACAGTGATAGCGAACACGAAAAACTTGACTATAAAAACAAGTCGAAAATGAAGCGCATGCTTGAAAATCTGGACAATGAGGAAACATCAACCTTCCCTGAGTTGGAGTTTTTTGGTCAAATGCATGGAACCTATCTCTTTGCTCAAGGACAAGGTGGACTTTACATCATTGACCAACATGCTGCCCAAGAACGTGTTAAGTATGAGTACTATCGCGAAAAGATTGGTGAGGTTGACAGTAGTTTACAACAGCTTTTGGTTCCCTATCTCTTTGAATTTTCAGGTTCGGATTACATTAGTTTACAAGAAAAAATGCCTCTTCTTAACCAGGTTGGTATCTATTTAGAGCCTTATGGGAATAACACCTTCATTCTTCGTGAACATCCTATCTGGATGAAGGAAGAAGAGATTGAATCTGCAGTCTATGAGATGTGCGACATGCTTCTTTTGACGAATGAAGTGTCTGTCAAGACCTACCGTGCAGAGTTAGCCATCATGATGAGTTGTAAACGTTCAATCAAGGCCAATCATGCTCTCGATGATTACTCTGCGCGTGACCTCCTAGTGCAGCTTGCCCAGTGTAAAAACCCCTACAATTGTCCTCACGGACGTCCTGTACTTGTCAACTTTACAAAGTCTGATATGGAAAAAATGTTCCGTCGAATTCAAGAAAATCATACCAGTCTACGTGACTTAGGAAAGTATTAAAACTTTTTTTCGTCTTACTTTACGAATAGGAATGTTAGATTTATAATAGTGATGAAGATAAGGAATCTTCTAATGTTTTAGCACATCATTGTAGGATGGTTGACTGATTTTTAAGTTAGGAGGTAGAGTGATGAGACACCTAACAAAAACTAATAAACACTTTTTACTTGTTGGCTTAACATTTTTAGCGACTAGCTTGATTTTCTATATTTTGGCTTGGTTAGGTCGACCAAGTTTGGAGAATGCCCTAGTAAATGTTTCTAGCATTGCCTTTACTTTAGGCGTTGTAACATATATTCTATTAGGCTTGAAGATGATTACAGATACTTTAAAGACGAGTAGTCATCCTTAAAATAGAGCAAACATAATCCACTTTCGAGTGGATTTTTTGTTACAATAGTACAGCAGTGCTTGAGATGACAAAATAAACACTCAAGACAACTATCTTATAAGTATAAAATAACCAAGTAATCCGTTGAAGATACGAACGAGAAAGGAAATCACATGCTATGTATGATTACATCAAGGGAACTCTAGTGAAAATTACCGCCAAGTATATTGTTATAGAAGCAAACGGCTTAGGTTATATTGTCACTGTAGCGAACCCCTATAGTTTTTCTGACCAGATGAATCAGACTATCCAAGTCTACCTTCATCAGGTTATTAGGGATGACGCCCACCTTCTTTTTGGTTTCCATACCGAAGATGAAAAAGAGGTCTTCCTTAAGCTTATTTCAGTTTCTGGAATAGGTCCAACGACTGCTCTAGCCATTGTTGCTGTAGATGATAATCAAGGCTTGGTGGCTGCCATTGATAATAGTGACATCAAGTACTTGATGAAGTTTCCAAAGATTGGTAAAAAGACAGCTCAGCAAATGGTTTTGGACTTGGCAGGGAAATTTGCAGAGTTACCAACAGAAACGACCAAGACGATACCAAGTCAACCTGAAGGAAATCATCAGTTGGATGAGGCTATGGAAGCTTTGCTTGCTCTTGGTTATAAAGCTGCAGAACTTAAGAAAATCAAAGCCTTCTTCGAAGGTACTAATGAAACGGCAGAGCAATACATAAAATCAGCTCTTAAGATGTTGATGAAATGAGGTAAGCAATGGTCAATCGTTGTCGTTGGGTTCCAACAAACAATAAATTATATTGTGATTATCATGACAAGGAGTGGGGAAAACCTATTGGTGATGACCAAAAACTTTTTGAGCTTCTATGCTTAGAAAGTTATCAGTCAGGGCTTTCTTGGTTAACCGTTTTAAATAAAAGACAGGCCTTTAATCGTGTTTTTCATGACTATGATATTGAGCGTGTTGCCCAGTTTAGCCTAAGTGAACTTGAAGATGCGCTTCAAAATCCAGACATCATTAGGCACAAACTTAAGCTAGAAGCAACCGTAAATAATGCCAAACAAGTACTAAAAATCCAAGATGAATTTGGCTCACTGTCCCATTATTTTTGGCATTTCTTTGACGGAAAGCCCTTGATAAATAATGTACCCACATATAAGGATGTCCCATCATCAACTGACTTATCCCAACAGATTGCCAAAAACCTAAAAAAGAGAGGGTTCAAATTTTTAGGACCGACTACTATATATTCATTTTTACAAGCCGCAGGATTTGTGAATGATCATGAAAACAACTGTGACTTCAAATAAATGAGTAGATTTGATTGACAAGACGAGAAAAACATGTTAGTTTATAAACGAACATGTTTTTGAGATTATTTTACGAATAGTAATACAGGTGAACCAATGAAAGCTGAATTGATTGCAGTAGGAACTGAAATCCTAACCGGGCAAATCACCAATACCAATGCCCAATTTTTATCTGAGAAGCTAGCTGAACTAGGAATTGACGTGTATTTTCACACAGCAGTAGGAGATAATGAAAACCGCCTACTTTCAGTTCTTGATCAAGCCAGTCAACGTAGTGATTTAGTCATACTTTGTGGTGGACTTGGCCCTACTGAGGACGACTTAACCAAGCAAACACTGGCTAAGTTTTTAGAAAAAGAACTCGTTTTTGATGAGGAGGCAAGTAAAAAACTGGATAGTTTCTTTGCTACTCGTCCTAAACACACACGAACGCCTAATAATGAACGTCAAGCACAAATTGTTGAGGGGGCTATTCCCTTGCAAAACCCGACAGGTCTTGCAGTTGGAGGGATTATTACTGCTCATGGGGTGACCTATGTAGTCTTACCTGGTCCACCAAGTGAACTCAAACCTATGGTGAATCAAGAACTTATTCCAGCTCTTACTGAGAATCACTCAAGTCTTTATTCGAGAGTCCTAAGATTCTTCGGCGTTGGAGAAAGTCAATTAGTGACTGTTCTGAAGGATTTTATTGTTAACCAAACAGATCCAACCATAGCTCCATATGCTAAAGTGGGGGAAGTAACACTTCGCTTGTCAACAAAGGCTTCTTCGCAAGAAGAAGCAGATCAAAAACTAGATGTTTTAGAGAAACAAATTCGTTCGACTAAAACTCTAGATGGCAAATCCTTATCTGATTTCATTTATGGATATGGAGAGTCTAATAGTTTAGCCTTTGAAGCTTTTCGCTTGCTTAAGCACCATGGCAAGACTATCACTGCAGCCGAAAGCCTAACAGCAGGTTTATTTCAGGCTAGTATTGCTGATTTTTCAGGGGCCTCACAAGTATTTAAAGGTGGATTTGTTACTTATAGCATTGAAGAAAAAGCTAAAATGTTGGATATTCCCTTGTCGCAACTAGAAGAACATGGTGTTGTCAGTCATTTTACTGCAGAAAAAATGGCTGAAGGTGCTCGAGCTAAAACAGATAGCGATTATGGAATTGCACTTACCGGTGTAGCTGGACCAGATTCATTAGAAGGACACCCAGCAGGTACGGTATTTATTGGTATTGCTGATAGGAATCAAGTAAGGTCAATCAAGGTTGTTATAGGTGGAAGAAGTCGTTCTGATGTTAGATATATTAGTACCCTCTATGCCTTTAACCTAGTTCGCCAAGCTTTATTACAAGAAGACATGATTTAAGTTTGTCTTTAACTATAGAAAGAAGAGGAAAATAAGTGGCTAAGAAAACAAAGAAAACAGAAGAAATTACAAAGAAATTTGGAGATGAGCGTCGTAAAGCACTTGACGATGCTTTAAAGAATATTGAAAAAGATTTTGGTAAGGGTGCGGTTATGCGTCTTGGTGAGCGTGCAGAGCAGAAAGTTCAAGTTATGAGTTCAGGCTCGCTGGCTTTGGATATTGCTCTTGGTGCAGGTGGTTATCCTAAAGGTCGTATTATCGAAATTTACGGACCAGAATCATCAGGTAAGACAACTGTAGCCCTCCATGCTGTTGCTCAAACACAAAAAGAAGGTGGAATTGCTGCCTTTATCGATGCAGAGCATGCCCTTGACCCTGCTTATGCGGCAGCCCTAGGTGTTAATATCGATGAACTTCTTTTGTCACAACCTGATTCAGGTGAACAAGGTCTCGAAATTGCTGGTAAGCTGATTGACTCAGGTGCAGTTGATTTGGTTGTTGTTGACTCAGTTGCAGCCTTGGTACCTCGTGCAGAAATTGATGGAGATATTGGTGATAGCCATGTCGGACTTCAAGCGCGTATGATGAGTCAAGCCATGCGAAAACTTTCTGCTTCTATCAATAAAACAAAAACAATTGCTATTTTCATTAACCAATTGCGTGAAAAAGTTGGTATTATGTTTGGTAATCCAGAAACAACTCCTGGTGGACGTGCTCTAAAATTCTATGCATCAGTACGTCTTGATGTACGTGGAAATACGCAAATCAAAGGGACTGGCGATAAAAAAGACCAAAATGTTGGTAAGGAAACTAAAATTAAGGTTGTTAAAAACAAGGTTGCTCCACCATTTAAAGAAGCCTTTGTTGAAATTATGTATGGTGAAGGGATTTCACAAACAGGTGAGCTTGTAAAAATCGCTAGTGACTTAGGCATTATTCAAAAAGCTGGAGCATGGTTCTCATATAATGGAGAGAAGATTGGTCAAGGATCTGAAAATGCTAAAAAATATTTGGCAGATCATCCAGATATTTTTGAAGAAATTGATCATAAAGTACGTGTACACTATGGTTTGATTGAACCAGATGAAGAGGATATTGTTGAAGAAGCACAAGTTGAAGAAACATCTGATGAACTTGTTTTAGACCTAGATTCAACCATTGAAATTGAAGAATAAGTGTAAAAGAGCCGACGAGCTCTTTTTTCTTTGTTTTAATCTAAATAAAAAGGGTCTATGATAATTGAAAAAGTCCTCAAGATTCAAAATAGGTCGCTAGACCGATTTCTTAAATCAAGGACAGTGATAAGATAATAGTATCATGTGACAGAAAGAGAGAATTAACATGATTAAGATTTATACAATCTCAAGTTGTACAAGTTGTAAAAAAGCAAAGACATGGTTGAACAACCATCAACTTCCTTATAAAGAACAAAACCTTGGTAAAGAACCACTTACAAAAGAAGAAATCTTAAACATCCTATCTAAAACAGAGAATGGTGTTGAGAGTATTGTTTCATCAAAAAATCGCTATGCTAAAGCTCTAAATTGTGATATCGACGAGCTCAGTGTCAGTGAGGTGATTGATTTGATTCAAGAAAACCCAAGAATCTTGAAGAGCCCAATCTTAATTGATGATAAGAGATTGCAAGTGGGTTATAAGGAAGATGATATCCGTGCTTTCTTACCACGTTCAATAAGAAATGTCGAAAATTCACAAGCACGCATGCGCGCAGCTCTATAAAAAAGTAAAAAAGGAGATACTTGCGATCTTCTTTTTACGTTTACTCTGGCATAGAAAATAAGTATTGACATTAGTTCACAAACTTGATAGACTAATAAAGTCTTAAGGAAATTGTTCAGTAACAAAAAGTTTGAAAAAACTTTAAAAAAGTTGTTGACAAGACAAGCTAGAGATGATATTATAAATAAGCTGTTTCGGGAGAGACAGCGGACACGAGAAGTGAAAAAACTTCAAAAAAAGTGTTGACAAGGCATTCTAGATTTGCTAGAATATAGAAGTTGTCTTAAGAGAGACAAAGACCTTTGAGAACTGAATAAGAAACCAAGTGCAGGGTTATGATAGAAGAATTATAACCTGTCAATTTACAAGAATAAATCGTCAGACGACGGTAATGAGTTAACGCTCGAACAATTATTAAAATTTTTAATGAGAGTTTGATCCTGGCTCAGGACGAACGCTGGCGGCGTGCCTAATACATGCAAGTAGAACGCTGAAGAGAGGAGCTTGCTCTTCTTGGATGAGTTGCGAACGGGTGAGTAACGCGTAGGTAACCTGCCTTGTAGCGGGGGATAACTATTGGAAACGATAGCTAATACCGCATAACAATGGATGACACATGTCATTTATTTGAAAGGGGCAATTGCTCCACTACAAGATGGACCTGCGTTGTATTAGCTAGTAGGTGAGGTAACGGCTCACCTAGGCGACGATACATAGCCGACCTGAGAGGGTGATCGGCCACACTGGGACTGAGACACGGCCCAGACTCCTACGGGAGGCAGCAGTAGGGAATCTTCGGCAATGGGGGCAACCCTGACCGAGCAACGCCGCGTGAGTGAAGAAGGTTTTCGGATCGTAAAGCTCTGTTGTAAGTCAAGAACGAGTGTGAGAGTGGAAAGTTCACACTGTGACGGTAGCTTACCAGAAAGGGACGGCTAACTACGTGCCAGCAGCCGCGGTAATACGTAGGTCCCGAGCGTTGTCCGGATTTATTGGGCGTAAAGCGAGCGCAGGCGGTTTGATAAGTCTGAAGTTAAAGGCTGTGGCTCAACCATAGTTCGCTTTGGAAACTGTCAAACTTGAGTGCAGAAGGGGAGAGTGGAATTCCATGTGTAGCGGTGAAATGCGTAGATATATGGAGGAACACCGGTGGCGAAAGCGGCTCTCTGGTCTGTAACTGACGCTGAGGCTCGAAAGCGTGGGGAGC
>OGZI01000675.1_pt1 | contig 41128 bp, 27 predicted proteins | sample 1576711 | NCBI WGS metagenome assembly OGZI01 (sample SAMEA3541482, study PRJEB24748) | human gut metagenome | biome: human gut; feature: human-associated habitat; material: faeces | place: China | collected 2012
GCAGGGGACTCTTAATCCCAAGGTCCAGGGTTCGACCCCCTGACGGCCCACCCAAAGATGATTAAGACGGTCAACGAAGGTTGGCCGTCTTTTTTTGTTGACCTTTCATGGGGTCGAACCCGTCGGGGCGCGGAGCTGAGGAAATGCGTGAGCATTTACCAGCGCAGCGCGCAAGGCGCGAAGCGCCGCAGCGGCCGCCTGCAAAGCAGGCTGACCCCCTGACGGCCCACCAAAGCAAGTTAAGACGGTCAACGAAAGTTGGCCGTCTTTTTTGTTGACCTCGCTTGGGGTCGAACCCGAAAGGGCACAGCCGCTTTCACAGATCGAGTCTACCCTGGGGATCAGTAAAACCGGCGCGTCTGCACGGCGAAGTACGCCTGTGCGAGCGCGATTTCTTGCTTGTTTGAATCTCCGTTCTGGGCGATTAAATAGCATGCATAGCGCGTAAGTTTGTAGTCTTTAACCGCGCGAGCGGCGACACCGGCAGTTTCCATTTTCGTGGTGTCACGAAAATGGGAATCAACTGGAGTTTTGTTTGTTTCGCACGAGACTTTTGCCCCTTAACAACTTCGGCAAAGTTCTCCCATCGAGTGTACCCCATGGGTTCCATTAAATCGCGTGCGAGCCAATACTCAACGCCGTCTTCCACATTGGCGTAGCTATCAAGTTTGACACGCCACTTCTCGATATCTCCACTGTCCATATCTCCTCCTCGCTGGCCTATTGTCTATGCGGGCTTTGCCCGCTCTGTATTCAGAATTAGGATACGCTGCCGTGCGGACACGAATGGGCCCCGTGCCACTTCGAGTTCACGGGGCCCATAGATATCGATTAGTTGTGTTTTGCTTTAGATAGGTGTCCAGTTTAATTCGCTCGATAGTGCGATCCGAGACTTTCGGTTCGCTTGCGCATGGCTTTGACCATTTTCTGTGCTAGCTGAATCTGCGACTGTATGCGGGCGAGCGCAGCGATTTCGCTGTCGTTGGCATGCGGCTTATTTAGAGCTGTGGCATCATCTTGAATGTTTTCAAGCTCTTGCAGCGCCTTGGAAAGGCCAACTTCGGTCCTGTTGATCATGCAATAGGTACTCATCGTGTGCTTGAGACTGCGAGTCAGGCGTTTGGCATCTGTTGTGGCAATGCCATACTGGGGGAGGGCGATATCCATCGGAGCGGCCGCCTCAGGAGCGTCCAGCGCTGCTTGGGCTGCCGATGCGCCCGCGATGCGCCCGAACACGATGCCGTTGGCGCTTGACAGGCCGCCGATGCGGTCGGCGCCGTGCATGCCGCCTGTCGCCTCGCCGCAGGCGTAGAGGCCTTCGACGCCCGTGAAGGCTGTCTTGTCGATCTTGATACCGCCGTTGGCAGCATGGGCATACATCGCCACACGCATCTCGTCACTCGGCGCGATACCATGCTCGTCTTGCAGCCAGGTGGCAAAGGTCTGCACGAACTCGGGGACATTCTCTCGCGGGAAGTCGTAGTGGAGCGCCAGGCCTTCGTCACCAGCATGATCGATGGCAAGATCGATGGCGCGGGAAGCCAGGCGCGAAGTGAAGGGACCATATCCGGAGCGCTGCTCAAGCAGATCGTCCAGCTTGCCGTCGGCAATATCGACCGGTTGGTCAAATGTGACGTAGCGCCAAGTCTTCTCGTTAAAGACAAGGTTTCGCTTGGGTTCGATGAAGCCAGGCATCATCTGCATGAACTCTATATTAGTAAGGGACGCGCCGTGCGCCAGCGCGATGGCCTGTGAGGAGCTGAGTACATCGGCGGAAGTGAGGCTGCGCTCGAACAGGCCACCCGTGCCTCCGGCAGCGATGATAGTGGCCTTAGCTGCCATAGGCACGAGACGCTCGTTTGTCCGGTCGTAGAGCGTGGCGCCGACAATCTTTTCGTCCGTATCTTCAACAAGGTCGATAAGCTCGTGGCGGGGGAGCAGGCGAATGCCGAGCGACTCGATCCGGGTCGTCAGAGCGTCCTCAAGGGGCTTGCGGGTGAGGCCGCGCCACATGCGCGTCTTGTGGTCAAAGCAGGGGATAAACTGCTTTTGCTGAGCGCTCTCAGCGCTTTGCGGACGCTGGAGCTCAACGCCCAGGTCCTGCTCGAGCCATTCAATTGCCTGGGGAATGCCGTGGACGAACGTCTGGACGAGTTCAGGGTCGGCAACGCCGCCGCCGACGGCCTGGATGGTGTCGATAAGGTTCTGTTCGTCGCCTTCGTCGACGGGACCAATAAGGCCGAGGCCCCAGGTGCCCGGGAAGAAGCTCGATCCACTCATAGTCTTTCCGGCGCTTGCCACAGTGACGGTTGCACCCGTGCGTGCCGCTTCGATGGCGGCGCAAAGGCCCGCAATGCCAGATCCAATTACCAGTACGTCAGTCGATTCCATCGGATTCCTTTCTCGTCCGGCGCATTGTCGCACGGGTGATCGGCAATGGGGCCGCAAAGACTCGGCAAATCGGTAAAGGGCAAATATGGCAGGTGGGCGTCATGGACGCTCTGGCGCTCCGTCTCATCACATCTCGTATTTCGCCCCAACTGATACATCGGCATTAGCTACCCTGCGACAGCGTAAACAAAAAGAGCCGCTACCCCGAAAGGTAGCGGCTCCAAAGCTCAACTATGTGAGCATCGCGCGGGCGCGACTAGGCCTTGAGGGCCTCCTCGACGGCGACAGCGCAGGCGACGGTGGCACCGACCATGGGGTTATTGCCCATGCCGATGAGACCCATCATGTCGACGTGCGCAGGCACGGAGGAAGAACCGGCGAACTGGGCGTCGGAGTGCATGCGGCCCATGGTGTCGGTCATGCCGTAAGAGGCAGGGCCGGCGCCCATGTTGTCCGGGTGCAGGGTACGGCCAGTGCCGCCACCAGAAGCGACGGAGAAGTACTTCTTGCCAGCCTCGAGGCGCTCCTTCTTGTAGGTGCCAGCGACGGGGTGCTGGAAGCGCGTGGGGTTGGTGGAGTTACCGGTGATCGAGATGTCGACGTTCTCGTGCCACATGATGGCAACGCCCTCGCGGACGTCATCGGAACCGTAGCAGTTAACGGCAGCGCGGGGACCATCGGAGTAGGGGATGGTCTCGACGACCTTGAGCTCGCCCGTGTAGTAGTCGAACTGGGTCTTCACGTAGGTGAAGCCGTTGATGCGGGCGATGATCTGAGCGGCGTCCTTGCCCAGACCGTTGAGGATAACGCGCAGCGGCTTCTTGCGAGCCTTGTTGGCGTTCAGAGCCAGGCCGATAGCGCCCTCAGCGGCAGCGAAGGACTCGTGGCCAGCCAGGAAGGCGAAGCACTCGGTGTCGTCGGAGAGCAGCATAGCGCCCAGGTTGCCGTGGCCCAGACCGACCTTGCGGTCCTCGGCGACGGAGCCGGGAACGGTGAAGGCCTGGATGCCCTCGCCGATGATGGCGGCAGCCTCAGAAGCGGTCTTGGCGCCACGCTTGACAGCGAGAGCGCAACCGAGGGTGTAGGCCCACTCGGCGTTCTGGAAGGCGATGGACTGGGTGTTGTTGACGATCTCACGCGGGTTGAAGCCCTTGTCGGTGCAGATCTGCAGAGCTTCCTCGAGGGAGGCGATGCCGTTGTCGGCGAGGCACTTGTTGATCTTGTCAGCGCGGCGCTCGTAACCTTCGAACGTAACAGTCATAGTTATTTCCCTCCCTTTCTACTCGTGAACCGGGAACACGCTGGCGACGGAGTGAGTCTCCTCGTCGGTGCGCGGGTCGATGTACTTGGCAGCGTTCTCCCACTGACCATAGTGGCCCATAGCGCCAGCGATGGCCTCCTCGGGGGTCTTGCCGGCCTTGACGGCGTCGGTGAACTTGCCGAGGTTCAGGAACTCGAATGCGATGATCTCGTTCTTGTCGTTGAGAGCCATGCGGGTGACGTAGCCCTGAGCGAGCTCGAGGTAACGAGCGCCCTTGGCCTTGGTGCCGAACATGGTGCCGACCTGAGAGCGAAGGCCCTTGCCGAGGTCGTCGAGGGAGGCGCCCACGGGCAGGCCGCCCTCGGAGAACGCGGTCTGGCTGCGGCCGTAAACGATCTGCAGGAAGATCTCGCGCATAGCAACGTTGATGGCGTCGCAGACGAGGTCGGTGTTGAGGGCCTCGAGGATGGTCTTACCGGGAAGGATCTCGGAAGCCATGGCGGCAGAGTGGGTCATGCCCGAGCAGCCGATGGTCTCAACGAGGGCCTCCTCGATGATGCCGTCCTTGACGTTCAGCGTGAGCTTGCAGGCGCCCTGCTGAGGTGCGCACCAACCCACACCGTGCGTAAGACCGGAGATGTCGGAAATCTCCTTAGCCTGGACCCACTTGCCCTCCTCGGGGATGGGTGCGGGGCCGTGGTATGCACCCTTGGCAACGGGGCACATGTTCTCCACTTCCTGTGAGTACTGCATGCCTCTCCTCTCTATCGTGTTGGCGTCCCGTCTGGGGGTCGTGGCTGGCGATTGCCGGGCGACCCTTCGAAAGGGACATGACATGCAGCCCCTATAATACCGCGAAATGCACGGAATATTCGGCGAACGGCTCAGTTTTCGTAGCGAGAAGTCCGGAAGTTTTAATTGAAACGGTTTAACTATATGTTCTGTGGTCGCGAACTTCCGTAGAGGGGGTTCGTCTTGGGCAAGCTTTTGGTCAGCTCTTGTAAGCGTTGCAGGGGTTGACCTGTTGCAACGGTGCCGTTCGCCGCCCGTTTACTGCCTTTGGCCGCGCGAGTGTATTGTTTTGCGTGAATGTTTTGATGGCACGCTTCAATCGTGCTGTATTGGATGGCAATCAGATCCCGGCGAAGGGAGCGCCATGCAGCGCGTTTGGAGAACGGTTACCGGCTTTTACCATGTCTGTGCCCGCGGTGTGGGCAAGCAGCTCATCTTTGAGGGCGATGAAGACCGGTGGGAGTTTTTGGAGCTGATGCGCGAGTGCTGCCGCGAGGCGGGCGTGACGGTTATCGCCTGGTGCCTTATGGGCAATCACGTGCATCTGGTGCTTGCAGATTACGAGGACGCGATGAGCGCGGCGATGCACCGGCTGCTTTTGACGTACGCGCGGCGGTTCAATAAGCGCACGGGGCGCACGGGTCATCTGTTCCAGAACCGTTTTGACCGGCGCTCGCTCGATACCGACCGTTATCTAATGGCTGCCATTCGCTATGTTCACGCTAATCCGCAGGAGGCGGGTATCGCCCTGATCGAGCGTTATCCCTGGAGCAGCTTTGCCGAGTATCTGAGAGCGTATGACAACGATACGACGAGGGGATTTTCGGACCCTTCTTGTGTGCTTGAGCTCTTTGAGTCTGCCAAGGGGTTTCTGGATTATTCTCTGTCGATGCCCGATGGTTCCGATCCGGTGATTCACGATATGGATGAGACAGAGTGGGAGCGGCGTGCGTTTGCCGACAAGATGGCGAAGCGCCTGGGCGTGCCGCTCAACGAACTCAAGACCGTAGCGCCCTCGCGGCGAGATGGAATCATTTTCGCCCTGCACGATGTCGGCTACACGGTGCGCGAGATCGAACGATATACGGGAATCAGCAAGAGTACCGTCTCTCGTATCGTGCGCGCTTATGTTCGGGTGAATGCTCAGGCTGAGGGCTCGGAATAGAAAATGGCCGAACCACTCTTGTCAAGCGATTCGGCCAACAAAATTCTTAAGATTTGGGACAAATACTACTGATTATTTTGTCCCGTGAGCATGCCGTCGAGGGTGCGCCAGGCGAGCTCGGCGCATTTGACGCGGGCGGGCATGTGCGAGATGTCCTGGAGCTGGGCGGCCTCGTCCAGGTCTTCCAAGTCCTCCTCGGAGAGCTGCTCGCCGCGGATCATGGCGAGGAAGAGCTCTGCCAAGCGGCGAGCTTCCTCGACGGTCTCGCCGGTGATGAGGTCGGCCATGATGTCGGCGCTGGCCTGGCTAATGGCGCAGCCGTGGCCGGTAAAGGACGCCTCCTCGATCACGTCGTTCTCAACGCGCAGCTGCAAGGTGAGCTCGTCGCCGCAGCTGGGGTTGATGCCGTCGTGCTCGTGCGTGGGAGCATCCATCTCGTACTTATAGTCGGGGTGCGAGTTGTGCTCCATAAATGTGGTGGAGGTGTACAGATTACCCATTGAACGTGCTCCAAACGTGATGCAGGCCGGCGATGAACTTGTCGATGTCGGCCTTGTCGTTGTAGAAGGCCACGCTGGCGCGGCAGCAGGCAAGGTTCTCGACGCCCAGCCAGGTGAGCAGCGGCTGCGCGCAGTGGTGACCGGCGCGGATGCAGACGCCGTCCATGTCCATGATGCTCGCGACATCGTGCGGGTGGATGCCCTTGACATTAAAGCTCACGACACCGTGGTGGTTATCCCAATAGATTGAGCCGATGATCTGGACAAAGTCGAGCTGCATGAGCTCGCCCATCAGGTAGTGGACGAGTGCCTGCTCGCGTGCCTGGATGTTTTCGTAGCCCACCGTGTTGACGAGGTAGTCGAGGGCGGCGCCTGTGGCGAAGATGCCGGCGGCGTCCTGCGTGCCGGCCTCGAACTTCTCGGGGACGGGAGCCCAGACGGCGTCCTGCTCAGTAACCGAGTCGATCATCTCACCGCCGGTAAGCATGGGCGGCATGGCGTTGAGCAGGTCCATCTTGCCCCACAGCACGCCGATGCCCATGGGGCCCATGGCCTTGTGCGCGCTAAAGGCAAAGAAGTCGGCGCCCAGATCGGCCACATTGACTGGCATGTGCGGCAGCGACTGTGCGCCGTCGACGACCAGATAGCCGCCGTACTTGTGCACGAGCTTGCCGAGATTCTTGACCGGGTTCTCGACGCCCAGCACGTTAGAGACCTGACCCACGGCCAGGATCTTGGTCTTGGGGCCCACCTTGGCCAGAACCTCCTCGGTCGTGAGCTGGCCGGTCTTGGTGGGGTAGAGGTAGACGAGCTTGGCACCGGTCCCGCGGCAGACCTGCTGCCACGGAATCAGGTTGGAGTGGTGCTCCATGATGGTGATGACGACCTCGTCGCCCGGTTCGAGCACTGTGGGCGCAAAGCTCTTGGCGACCAGGTTGAGCGACTCGCTCGTGTTGCGGGTGAAGACAATCTCGTTGGCGTTGGGGGCGCCGATGAGGTCGGCGATCTGTTGGCGGACCTTCGCGATGGCGTCGGTGGCCTCGACGGACAGCGAGTACAGGCCGCGCAGAGGGTTGGCGTTCATGCGCTGGTAGAAGTCGCGTTCGGCGTCGAGCACACAGGCAGGGCGCTGCGCGGTGGCGGCGCTATCGAGGAAGGCGATCTCGGGGTGCTGCTGGAACAGCGGGAACTGGCCCTTGTAGGGGTTGGTCTCGATATCTACGGTGGGCCAGCCGCGCGAAGCCTCGTCGCTGGCGTCGAGCTCCATAGGCTCCGGTGCGGTACAGGTGTCACATTTAACGTGCTCGGTATCGATCATGCGAGCTCCTCCTCAAAGTTGTCGATCAGGTTGTTGCCCAGGCGGACGACGGCGGCGCGGGTGCGCTCGTCGGTGGCGGAAAGCGCAGCGTCCTCCAGCTTGGCGCGGATGAACAGGTCCTCGGCTGCGTTTTGGTCAAGGCCGCGGCAGGCGAGGTAGAACAGCTGCTCGTCGCGGACGTGGCCGATGGTGGCGCCGTGGTTGCCGGCGACGTCGTCCTCGTCGCAGAGGATGACGGGAACGGTTTTGTTGTCGACGCCCTTGTTAGCCAAGAGCACCGTCTCGCGCTCGGTGCCGGTTGCACCCTTGCAGCCGTGCACGAGGTCGATGGTGCCGCGGTAGACCTTCTTGGACGTGCCGGTCAGCACGCCGTTGGCGTCGATCTCGCACTCGGTCTTGCGACCGCGGTGGCGCAGCTCGTAGTTAAAGTCGCGCACCTGCTCGCGGGCGCCCAGGTAATCGGTATCGATGGTCACCTTGGCGGTGTCGCCCAGCAGGTCGCCGGCAAGGCCGGTGGCGCTGGCGCCGGCACCCAGGACGGTGTGCTGCACGTTGACGCGCGCGCCCTCGTCCAGGAACAGGCCGGTGTCGTCGAGTGCGATCCAGCTGTCGTCGAGTGTCTGCGTGCAGGTCACGTTGACGGTGGCGTACTCGTGGGCGCACACGCGTAGCACGGAGCCCACGACACCCTCGCCGGTAACAGGAGAGTCTAGGGCAATATGCAGGTCGAGCGTTGCCTGCGGGCGAGCGACGATGTCGATGGCGGCGATGGCCGCGGCGGCATCGACACCGCTCACACGCACGGTAACCGTGGCGTGCTGGTATGCGGGCACATCGATGACGATGCGCTTGGTAGCGTGCTCGGCCAAGTAGGCGTAGGCAGCCTCGCCCATGCCGGTTTCGAAGGCTTCAGCAGGGGAGAGCTCCTCCTCGAGCTTAATGGCACCGGCCTGGTAGACGGAGGTGGCGGGGACATCGAGCTCGGTCTCGGGCGTGATGCGGGCGCGGTCGGCGGCATCACCGGGGGCGGAGGCACGGCGCTCGGGGAAGCGCTCGGCCATGGCGTCCATGGCGGTGTCGAAGGCGTCGGCCGCGCCGGAGAACTGCTCGTCCAAGCCCTCGACCTCAACGGCCTCGGCGGGAGTGGCGGCAAGCTCGTCAGAGAGCTCGAGCTTGGTCTGGTTCATTTTCAACCAGCCCCAGGTTGCTGCGGGCATCGCGTTGACCTGCTCGAGCGTGGTAGCAGCGGCGTTGGTTTCCTGTTTCATTATCCGATCGCTCCTTCCATCTCGAGCTTGATCAGGTTGTTCATCTCGACGGCATACTCCAGCGGCAGCTCCTTGGAGACCGGGTTAGCAAAGCCGTTGACGATCATGGTGCGGGCCTCTTCCTCCGAGATGCCGCGGCTCATCAGGTAGAACACCTTGTCGTCGCCGATGCGGCCGATGGTGGCCTCGTGGCCGATGTCGACGTTCTTGGCGCGGATGTCCATGGCGGGGATGGTGTCGGAGCGGCTCTGGTCATCGAGCATGAGCGACTGGCAGCTCACGGTTGCCTTGGAACCCTCTGCCTTGGGCGTGGCCACGATAGAGCTGCGGAAGGTCTGAATGCCGCCGCTCTTGGAGATACCTTTGGTCTCGACGGTTGCCGAGGTATCGGGCGCGTTGAGCACGACCTTGCAGCCGGTATCCAGGTTCTGGCCGGCGCCGGCAAAGGTGATGCCGGTAAAGCTCGAGCGGGCGCGGCGGCCGTTGAGCACGCTCATGGGGTAGAGGTAGCCCACGTGGCTGCCGAAGGAACCGCTGATCCACTCGATATCGCCGTCCTCGTCCACGCGCGCACGCTTGGTGTTGAGGTTGTACATATTCTTGGACCAGTTCTCGATGGTCGAGTAGCGCAGATGTGCACGCTTGCCCACAAAGAGCTCGACGGCGCCGGCGTGGAGGTTGGCAACGTTGTACTTGGGCGCGGAGCAACCCTCGATAAAGTGCAGGTCGGCGTCGTCCTCGACGATGATGAGCGTGTGCTCAAACTGGCCGGCACCCTTGGCGTTAAGGCGGAAGTAGCTCTGCAGCGGAAAATCGAGCTTGGTGCCCTTGGGCACGTAGACAAACGAGCCGCCCGACCACACGGCACCGTGCAGGGCCGCAAACTTGTGGTCGGTGGGCGGGATGAGCGTCATAAACTTCTCGTGGATGAGCGGCTCCCACTGCGGGTCGTGCAGGGCCTCCTCGATGCCGGAGTAGACGATGCCCATCTTGGACGCCGTGTCCTGCATGTTGTGGTAGACCAGCTCGGAGTCGTACTGCGCACCGACGCCCGCCAGGTAGCTGCGCTCGGCCTCGGGGATACCCAGGCGCTCAAAGGTGTTCTTGATGTCGTCGGGCACCGACTCCCAGTCGTGCTTTTGGTCGGTGTTGGGCTTGACGTAGGTGACGATGTTGTCCATGTCCAGGCCCTCGATCGAGGGGCCCCACGTCGGGTCGGGAAAACGATTGAAGATCTCGAGGGACTTTAAGCGCAGATCGAGCATCCACTGTGGCTCGTCCTTCTTGGCGCTGATCTCGCGCACGATGTCGGGCGTGATGCCGGCGTCGAGGCGCTCGAATCCCTCCTCGCCGTAGGTGAAGTCGTAGAGGCTGCGGTCGATGTCCGCGACCTCGGTGCGGTTCTTGGTCATTGCGTCGCCCCTTTACGCCTGCTGCTCGGCAGCGGCGGCCTCGGCCTGGGCGCGCTGCTCGGCGGCCTCGCGCTCGAAGGTCTCAAAGCCGTTCTTGTCGATCCAGGGGATCAGCGAGGCATCGTCCTCGCGCACGATGTGGCCCTTGACCATAACGTGGACGCGGTCGACATCCAGGTGCTCCAGGATGCGCGTGTTGTGCGTGATGATGAGCATGGAGCCGTCGCAGCTCTTGCGGTAGGCGTCCATACCGTGGCTGACGGTGGACAGGGCGTCGACGTCCAGGCCGGAGTCGGTCTCGTCCAAGATGGCGAGCTTGGGCTGCAGCAGCAGAAGCTGGAGCATCTCGACCTTCTTTTTCTCGCCGCCCGAGAAGCCCACGCCCAGCTCACGGTTGAGGTAGGCGGTATCCATGTTAAGCTCGGCCGCGAGCTCCTTGACGCGACGACGGAATTCCTTGCCCTTCATCTCCAGGCCGGGGCGGCCGGCGATACTGGCGCGCAAAAAGCTCGACAGTGGCACGCCGGGGATCTCGACAGGGGCCTGGAAGCTCAGGAACAGGCCGGCGCGCGAGCGCTTGTCGGTGGTGAGCTCGGTGATGTCCTGGCCGTCAAAGACGATGCGGCCGTCGTTGACCGTGTAGACGGGGTCGCCCATGACCAGGTGGCCAAGGGTGGACTTGCCGGCGCCGTTGGGTCCCATCAACACGTGGGTCTCGCCGGCGGCGACGTTAAGGTTGACGTTGTGGAGGATGGTCTTCTCGTCCACGGAGGCGGTCAGACCTTCGATGGAAAGCAGCGGATTTGCGCTCATGCTGTCCCTCTCTGTATATGGTGTACTCATAGGTGTGCTAAACCCTAGGAATCTTCTCGGAATAAAGTTACTATGGGTTCGGCGTTAGTCAAGGGAAAACCCGACTAATCCACTCGACTTTTCTAGATGTGGGACAAAATAACCTGTTGTGTTTGTCCCACTTACTTAAGATTTGGGACAAACAAACCTGGTTATGTTGTCCAAGATGCGATGGGAGGGTAGGTATGCTCATTTCTTCTAAGGGCCGCTATGCCCTCCGACTGATGATCTATATCGCAGCGCTTGGTGACGCCGAGGGCAAGATCGCCCTGCGCGAGGTCGCCGACCGCGAGCGTATCTCGCAAAAGTATCTGGAACAGCTGGTTCGTCCGCTCATGAAGGCGGGCCTGCTTAAGAGCGTACGCGGCAAGGGCGGTGGCTACATGATGGCCAAGGACCCGGCCGAGGTTCGCGCCGGCGACATCCTACGCGCCGTCGAGGGCAGCACGGCCCCGGTGGCATGCGATGGCATCGACAACAGCTGCGCCCGCAGCGATCTTTGCTCGACCGTCAAATTCTGGCGTGGTCTGGACGACGTGATCGAAAAGTACGTCGACGGCGTGACGTTGGCCGACCTGGCCGCCGTCCCCGAGATCAACTTCGACATTAAGCTGTAGGATTTCAAATGGCATCTCTCGACAAGGTGTACAAGCAAATCGAGGTTTTTGCTCGGGAATGTGACGCCGAGAAGGTTGTGCTGTTTGGTTCTCGTGCCCGCGGTGACAATTTGCCTAAGAGCGATATTGATATTGCTGTAGCAGGTTGCCGGGATTTCGACCGTTTCTCATATCTGATAGAGGAGCGTCTTGATACTCTTTTAGATATAGACGTCGTCAATCTGGATGAGTCCTTATCGCAGCAATTGCTCGATGAAATTGCCAGGGATGGTGTGATTCTGTATGAAAAAATATGAGAACTTTGCCAGCGCCTTGGCGAATCTTGAGGATGCACCCAATCAGGATCTTAGCAATGATTTTGTTCAGAGTGGATTGATTAATAAGTTCAACCTTCAGTTTGAACTGAGCTGGAAGCTCCTTAAACGTCTGCTCGAGTATGAGGGCGCCACGCTTGCTGCATCGGGGTCTCCTCGTGCCATCTTGAAGGAAGCCTACCGATTCTACGATTTTATTGATGAGGCGGCATGGCTAGATATGCTCAGGGATCGCAATACGAACGTTCATATCTATGACAACAAGCTCGCTCAAGATTTGATTCAGCGTATCTTGAACGTCTATATCCCCGCTTTCTGTCAGTTGAGAGACGGGCTGATGGGGCGCTACGGCGATCTTCTTCTGGTGCCCGACGACCAGTTTGTTTAATTCCTTTAGATTTCGCGGAGGGTTGTTGCCGTTTACCGAGGGGTTGTTGTGCAACAACGGGCGAGCTGCAATACTTATTTTTATCTTTGCAAACTGCACTTTAACTACACCAATGCAGGGAGGATCTTATGCAGCCCAAGCATTCTGCTATTGTCGCGGGCCTGACGCTGGCGCTTTCGTTTGGCGCCGTTTCCGTGCCGGCACCCGCCGCTGCCGAGGAGCCCACGCCGGGCGTTGCCTCGGATGCCACCGATATCGATAAGGGTCTCTACACCCAGCAGTCCTTCTCGGGCGTGCTGAGGTCGGTCCAGGGCGTTTCGTTTGTTAACGTGACTCCCGAGATGAAGTACTTCACCAAATACGAGAGTCACGGCAACTATAACCAGGGCTTTTCGTACGGTGACGGTTATAACGCGCTGGGTTATTACCAGTTCGACCGTCGTTGGTCGCTCATCCCGTTTATGAAGCAGGCCTACAACTACAACCCCGAAAAATACAGCATGCTCAAGGATGCGATTGATCGCGGCAGCGAGATTTCCAACACGAGCAATGCCATGTACGAGAACGGCCAGCTCACCGAGTTGGGCCGTATTGCGCAGGAGGCTTTCCAAGGTGCTTATAACACCGACCCTGTTGAGTTCTCGGCTCTGCAGGATGCGTATGCGTACAACTCGTACTATGCGGTGACCGAGGCGTGGCTCAAGAGCGGCCTGGGCATTGATATTTCGGGCCGTGCCGATTGCGTTAAGGGCATGGTGTGGAGCATCACCAACATGTGCGGCACCGGTGGTTGCAGGGACTTCTTCCGTTGGGCAAACCTTTCTAACAGTATGACTGATCGCGAGTTTGTGACGGCGCTTTCCAACAGTGTGGTCAATAACGTGGCGACCAAGTATTCGAGCCAGCCCCAGTATCATGAGGGCTGGAAGAACCGCTACCGCAACGAGCTGAAGGACTGCTTGGTTTATATCGCCGAGGACGAGGCCGCTGCCGCTGCGACGCCCGTGCAGCCCGAGCCCACGCCGGCGCCCTCGCCGACGCCTGATTCGAATGACGACTCGAGCGACGATGCCAACGATGACAGGATGGATGCGCCCTCGACCGGTGCTGACGGTGATGGCTCTGCTGGTGGCACTACCAACAACGGCTCTACCTCGAACGGCTCCGATTCAAACGGCTCTGCTGCGGGCGATTCGTCTTCAAGCTCTGCCGGCAATACGGACAGCGACGCTTCTGGTTCGACCGGCGCTGGCACCTCTAACTCATCCACCGGCTCGAGCGATTCGTCCGTTGGCACCGGCTCTAACAACGGCTCCGGCTCTGACGCAACCCCTGGTTCCGATGCTTCCAAGGATGACTCGAATAAGGCGCCGGACGTTCCCGTTGCTTCGCCGGACAAGAAGCCTTCTTTCTCCGAGCAGCTTGGTTCTACGCTGGGCTCTTCGCTGATGGCTGGCGTCAATAACGGCTCGACCCAGAACAAGGGCAACTCTGATCAGGTTTCCACGGAAAAGATCGAAGCCGCAAAGGGCGACTCCAAGGACAAGGCTCCCGAGAAGACCAAATCCGATAAGGGTTCTAGCTCTGAGGAGAAGAGCGACAAGTCCGAACAGAAGAAGGACGAGGATAAGAAGTCTGAATCTGAGGAGAAGGACAAGAGCAAGGCCGAGGGCGAAAAGAAACAGTCCGAAGACGACGACAAGAGCGGTGCTGACAACCAGGTCCAAGAGCAAAATGACTCCAAAACGGTGACCACCACGACCACGACGACTACAACTACCAAGTCCTCGGGCGGCAACATGCCCAAGACGGGCGATCTGATTGTGATGGCGAGCCTTGCCAGCGCGAGCTTGGCCACACTGGGCGCTACGTCTATCGTAAGTGGTAAGCATAAGCTCGATCAGCAGAAGAAGGCTTCTGGGGAGGACGGCTCGGAGGAGTAATCTTCTAGATCGTTTTCTATAAGAGTTTGGGACGGGGTCCGGTGCGGCGGCATCGGGCCCCGTTTTTGTTGTGCAACGATTTGTTATGCCCCCTCGGGGGTCTGCTGCTACCGTTGCCCGAAACGTTTGCATGTCGATATTGTTGCGCTCTACCCGCTCGCTACAATGGGCATCGTGCTGCGTTAGAAGGAGAGTTTACGGTGTCTGAACAGGCGAATTATGGTGTTGCTCATGCGTTTGGCGCACGGTTGCTCAGTTATGCGGATAACGCAGCTCTGCCGGTTGATGTACACGACTTTTCCGATGCAATCAATCGGTGTTTACTCGTCGATAAGACTATGTTTATTGCCGATATATTGGACAGCGAAGCACCTGTTGCGGTTTGCTGTCGGCCCAAGGGTTTTGGCAAGAGCATGAATCTATCGATGCTCAAATGCTATTTGGAACGACCTGATCACCGGCGGCCGGATCGAAGCCCGTTCGTCGGCTCCCAGATTTGGCAGGCGGGCGGCGGTCACTATCGTGATGAGTACGCGTGTTATCCGATCATCACGCTCGACTTTTCAGCTGCCGCTGCGGGGCGCGACGCCGATGCTGCGGCGGCTATTCGCAGCGCTGTCGCGAACGAGTGCGCCCGATTGCTGCCGCTGCTTGCCGCACCTGATCTGTCAAGACGTGAGGTTCGTCTTATCGAGAGGGCGGCGCGTGGGGTGGCCAGCGATAAGGAGATCGATGCGGCGATTAGCGTGCTTATTAAGCTGCTCCAGACAGCTTTCGATGAGCAGGTTGTTCTTCTGATAGACGACTACGACGCGGTATGTCCAAAGCGCTTGGACGCCAAGGACGACGGTAGCGTGGATTCCCTAGAGTCGCTCAGCCGAATGTTGTTCGACACCATTGCCGACGCCGGCGACTCGTTGCGATTGACGTGTCTGATGGGCGAGCGCCCCGGTCCTGCCGAGCTTGCGTTGTCCCAGCGTGGGGTTTCCTATCGATCGGCGACGCCACTGTCGAGTTGGTGTGATCGATGGTTCGGTTTTTCGGACGACGAAGTCCGGGTGCTGTTAGATCGCATCGGGCGCAACGGCTGTCTGGATGACGCGCGTGAGTGGCTCGAGGGCTATCTGTTTGGTGGTTTTTATTGCTCGAGCCCGGAGCGTGTGGTGGACTACGCACATCGCGGTTGCGTCGCTCCTGTTCGGGCAGATCTGTATGGTTACGCCGACCGTCTGAGCGCATGCATCGGTGACTGGAACCTCATACGCTTGTCCACATTGTTCGATTTGCTTGAGCCGCATGGGTTTATTGAGGCGCCAATACATGTGCATGCCGAGGAGGCCGATGCCGCCAAGCCCGAAGATATCTGGACTGCGCTGTATCTGTCTGGATTCCTTACGACGGACATGACGGGGCATTCGGAGGACGGCGCGTGCCTTCGTTCCCTGCGTCTGCCTAACAACGAAGTGCGTCAGGTACTCCGTCTTGTAATTCTGGAATGGTTTGAGTGCTCCGTTGAGGACGTTGGAGCTATCGACTCGTTCCATGACGGGCTATGTCGAGGAGACGAGGACGCTGTAAAGCAGGCTTTGAGCTGTGCTATCGGCGATCTAGGCATCGATGTGGGCCAATCAGATATGCCGACATCCTATCATCTGGCGCTGCAGGGGCTCTGCTTTGGCTTGCCGGGCTATGCCAATCCTGCTTCGAGGCGAAAGTGTGGCGCGGGTCGCTGGGACATCCAGGTTTTTCCTACGGGCACTGTGTTCGACGTAGCAGATACGATTGGCATGCTGGACGAGCGCCCGCTGATAACGATTAATATGATGTATGACCCCGATGTGGATGCGCTGGGGTTGGAATTGCTGGCCGTGCAGTCGCTACTCGACATAGAGCGCGGCGGCATCGACGAAATCCGTGTACCGCGCCCCGGCGTGGGTCGCATGCGCTGGGGGTTCGGTTTTGATGGGCAGCATGTGGCTACGGTGTGCCAGCGGCTTTAAGCGCTGAGGTGTTTCCGGCTTCCGTTACTTGGTGGCCTTCATGGGCGGCATGGGTTTCCAGTTGGGGTCCTTGATGATCTTGCGGGCGTCCTTCATGCCACGGCGCAGCGCCGGAATACCGGTCTTAAAGCACTTATCGACCGCAGCCAGGCGAATGAATTCCTTGCAGAAGGTCGCGGCGTTGCCCAGACGGAACAGCACGGGGTGGTAGTCGCCGTAAATCTGCATGTAGCGTGCCAGATAACCGCGGTTGCGCATGATGTAGTAGCGGTTGGTATCGCTCGTGGAGTTGAGCTGGCGCTTGCCGGCGATATCCCAGTTAGAGACGGCGCGGGCGCGCTTGAGCACCACGTCGGCAACCACGGCGGCGGGGAAGTGCTGGCTGGCCACGTAGCCGTAGCAGGCATCGTCGCCGTAGATAAAGAAGCGCGCGTCGGGCAGGCCAATCTTGTCGACCACGCGGCGCGAGAACATGCCGCCTTCAAAGCACAGTTGGTTCATGGTGCGGTAGCCCTCGGGTCCCAAATCCCACTTGGCGATGGGGTTAGGGATGCCGAGCGAAAGGATGAGCTGGTACTGCCAAAAGAAGGCGCCGCCGTCAAAGTCCAGGCGCGAACCCTGAATGACGTCGTAACAGTCGGTCCACTTGGCCAAGCGCTCGATGCCTTCGGGGATGACGAGCACGTCGTCGTCCATCACCCAGAACCACTGGGCGCCCAGGTCGTAGGCGCATTTGGTGCCGGCGGAGAAGCCACCCGCGCCGCCACCGTTTTCAAGCTGCGGCGCGTATATAACGCGGTCGGTGCCACCCTGTGAATCGGGCTGGTCGGTGTCGATGCCCCACAGGTTGGCGAGGCGCTCGTTAAATGCGGTGCACATGGCCTCGGTCTCGCGCGAATTCTCGTTATCGACAATCACGATGCGCCAGGGCGTTGCCGTGAGCTCGGTCATGGAGTCGAACAAGTTGGCCAGGAGTTCCTGGCGCTTGTACGTGACGACAACGATGGCGAGCTTATCGATGGGGGCGGGAAGGGTTGAAGGCATGGGGCAATATATCCTTTCACGCGCGGCGCGCGAGCGCTGCGCGGAAGCTATCGAATACGTCCTTGGGACTGTCCTATTGTAAAGGCTCGGCGCACCTTGACGGCAAGCTTTGAATAAAACGCAGGAACCTGCCACGGGCCCGCCGCATGACGTGCGGCTACTTTGCCCGCAAGAGGCTCCATAGATTATATAAACGTCCGCTGGCGCGCTGACCCTTTGATACCATGAAACGACAGGTATTTCCTAAGGAGCACATTTGTCTACTAACGCCTCTGGCAGCCCTGTTCTGTCGCTGCTTATCCCCATTTACAATGTTCAGCGCTACCTGCGCGAGTGTCTCGATTCCGCCCTGGCACAGACGCTCAAGGATATTGAGATCATCTGCATTAACGACGGGTCGACCGACAACTCGCCGGTGATTATCCGCGAGTATATGGAGCGCGATGGGCGCGTCAAGATGATCGACAAGGCCAACAGCGGCTACGGCGACTCGATGAACCACGGTCTGGAGATGGCGCGTGGCAAGTACGTTGGCATCTTGGAGTCCGATGACTTTATGGCGCCCGACGCACTCGAAAAGCTTGTCTCGGCCGCCGATACCAATAATGTCGACTTTGCGAAGGCGAATTTTGATTTCTACTGGTCTAAGCCCGAGGAGCGCCGTTCGCTGCACGAGATGTTTAGACCTCAGGATTGCGGCAAGCCGGTGCACCCGAGCGATACGACGCAGTTCTTTAAGCAAAAGCCGTCGATTTGGTCGGCCGTGTACCGTCGCGATTTTCTTGAGCGTAACGGCATTACGTTCCTGCCGACTCCGGGGGCATCCTTTCAGGACACGTCATTTGCCTTTAAGGTGATCGCGTGCGCCGAAAAGGCTGTTTACCTGCATGATGCCGTGTTGTCGTATCGCCAGGACAACGAGAATTCCTCGGTCAATTCTTCGGCTAAGGTCTTTTGCGTCAATACCGAGTATGCCGAGATTGAGCGTTGGATTCGAGAGAATTATGCCCGCGACCACGCAAGCGGCGATGTCGCGCGCATGCTCAAGTTCAATCAGCTCATTAAGTACGATTCGTATATGTGGAACTACGTGCGCCTGGCGCCTAAGTTCTATAAGGAGTTCCTGGTGCAGATGGCCAAGGAATTTCAGGCGGCCTTGGACGCGGGGGAGTTTTCGCTTGACGACCTCAAGCCGTGGAAGCGCGCGAATCTCGCTGCCATCCTCAAAGATCCTGAGGGCTGGGTTGACGAGCATCCGAGTTTTGCGACGGATGGTGCCTTGGGGCGCGCTAAGTATTACGCCTCGGTTGGAGGCCCGGGCGTGGTCGCCGCCTTCCTCATCGAATCGCTGAGGGGGTAGGTCGGCATGGGAGAGGCCTCGTGTCCTAAAGCTACCATTGTCGTCCCCGTTTACAACTCTGCGCGCTCCATTCAGCGATGTCTCGATTCGCTGTTGGCTCAGTCCGAGCGCTCGATTCAGGTTGTCTGCGTCAACGACGGTTCGACCGATGATTCGTTGAACGTGTTGCGTCAGATTGCGCAGGCCGACGATCGCGTACTGGTGGTTGACCAGGAAAACGCGGGCGTCTCGTGTGCTCGAAATGCCGGTATCGATGCCACCGAGGGCGAGACCGTCTTTTTTGTGGACGCCGACGATTACATCGATGCCCGGACGGTCGAGCGCGTGCTGCATGCCATGGAGTCTGCAGATGCCGAGGCCGCCGTTTTTGGCGGCGTCTGTGAACCAGCCGATGCTGCCCCCAAACGCGTCCATCAACTCATGAGCCCCAAAGCCGGTACCTTCGGCGCCCGTGATCCCCAACTGCTGTTCCATGCGAATGCGCAGCCCTATGCCTGCCGTGCGGCTTTTTCGCGCGAGCTGCTCAATCGCGAAGGCATTCGCTTCGCCCCCGGTTTGGCTTTGGGCGAGGACGTTGTCTTCCAATTTGCGGCTTATGCGCTTGCCCGCAAGACCGTTGTCATGCCGGACAAGTTCTACCACTACGTGATGGAGAGCGAATCGGCGACGCACGAGTTCAACAGTGCCGAGGCTCGCGCCAAAAAGCTTGACGCCCACATGAGGATGCTCGAGGAGGTCTTGGAGGACTGGTCGGCCTACGGTCTTTTGGACCTGTGTCCCGGTGAGCTGATAACCTGGTTTTTGGACCTCATTGTGTTCGACCTGGCGCGCTTGGATGCCGATGACTTCCATCGCGTGGCGGCTCGCGTCAACATGGACCTCACGACGTTTTTGGGAACGGAGTGGGCGGATATGGCTGCTAAGGGCGCCGTTCTCCGTGTTGCCCACAAGCTCGTTGCGGCGACCTCGGGCGTTTCGATGGCAGATGCCGCGCTGTTCTATCTTTCGACTCGCGGTCTCAAAGCCTGTCTGGAGCGCTTTCTCTAATTCCAAGCGCTGCCGCCCGCCGCAGCTCGGCTGCTAAAATAACCCTGTTACACGCTATTCAACAGGAGGTTCTCTTGCAGAACTCTGATACCCCTAAAGTTTCGCTGCTTGTCCCCATTTGCAATGTCGAGCGCTATCTGCGCGAGTGCCTCGATTCCGCCGTGGCGCAGACGCTCAAGGACATCGAGATCATCTGCGTCAATGACGGTTCCACCGATAGCTCGCCAGATATCATCCGCGAGTACATGGAGCGTGACCCCCGTGTAAAGATAATCGACAAGGCCAACAGCGGCTACGGCGACTCGATGAACTGCGGCCTGGAGATGGCACGCGGTGAGTACGTGGGCATCCTTGAGTCCGATGACTTTATGTTTGAGGATTCGCTCCAAAAGTTGGTCACCAAGGCCGATACCGAGCATGCCGATGTGGTGAAGGGCGATTTCTATCTGTACTGGTCCACGCCCAGCGAGCGCCGTGAGCTGTTTGGGATCATCGACGAGCATATGACGGGCGCCGCGTATCGCCCCGTCGACCGCCCGGGCATCTTCTACCGCAAACCTTCCATTTGGTCGGCTATCTATCGGCGCGAGTTCCTCAACGACAATCAGATTCGGTTCCTTCCCACGCCAGGTGCTTCGTATCAGGATGCGGGTTTTAACTTTAAGGTCTGGGCATGCGCCGAGCGCGTTGCGTTTATCGCGGAGGCCATTTTGTGCTATCGTCAAGACAACGAGAAGAGCTCCGTTAATTCGCCCAACAAGGTGTTTTGCGTGTGCGACGAATATGCTGAGATGCAACGTTTTTTGGATGAACGTCCCGAGCTCAAGGCTCAGCTTCAGGGCATTTTAATGCGCATGAAGGTCGATACGTACCGTTGGAATGATGAGCGCCTGGTCGATGAACTGCGCGAGCAGTTTTGGGAGAAGGCCTCTCCCGAGCTCAAGGCCGACTGGGATGCCGGTCGCTTTGACCTGTCGCTGTTCGATCCACGTGGCGAGACCGACTTGCGCCTGATGGTCAAGTCGCCCCGCGCCTATATCGATTCGCGCTTTGACTTTAAAAAGCCGGGCAAGCTCAATACGTTTAAGCACTACTTTAAGATTGGCGGGCTGCCGCTGGTCTGGCGCGTGCTGACGTATCAGCGCACCTACGGTGATAATCCGCATCCCGATGACGTTCCGGTCGCACAGTAGGAGCACTTGACTATGGCTACCCCCAAGATTTCCGTTGTCGTTCCCATCTATAACGTGGAGGAGTGCCTGGCCTGGTGCCTGGACTCCCTGCTTGCGCAGGACATGCCCGATTGGGAAGGCGTGCTGGTCAACGACGGCTCGCCGGACGGTTCGCGCGATATTGCGGCTGCCTATTGCGAAAAGGACGCGCGCTTTACGCTGGTCGATAAGGAGAACGGCGGTCTGTCGAGCGCGCGTAATGCAGGCATCGCTGCGTCCACGGCGCCTATCGTTGCGTTTTTGGATTCCGACGATCGGTTTACGCCCGATGCGTGCCGTGTAATCGTCGATGCCTTTGAGCGTGAGGATTGCGACGTTTTGACCTTTGGCGCGAACCCGTATCCGTTGGAGGCGGGGTATCCGTGGCTTAACTATGTGCTGAGTCCGCACGATGTGTCGTTTGAAGGCTATAGCTCTGACCTACTGTTTAAGGAAGCGTCTCGCCCCTTTGCATGGCGCACCGCCTGCAAACGTGAGTTTTTGCTGGGCAATGGGATCGTGTTCGATGAAACCGTTAAGTATGGCGAGGACCAGGTCTTCGATTTTGCCGTGTACGGTCGTTCGCGCAAGACAGCGCTTATCTCGAACAAGCTGTATGACTACCGTGTCGCGCGCAAAGGCTCACTTATGGACACCATGCGCTATGACGACGAGACGCGACTGTTGGAGCACGTGAAGATTTACTCCGCGGTGCTGGCTGACTGGCAGCGCGACGGTCTCGATGTCCAGCATGCCGATGACCTCGCGTACTTCCTCTGCGATCTGGTACTGTACGATGCGCTCAGGCTGTTGGGTACGGACTGCGGCAAGGTGTTTGCTGCCGTTGCCACGGAGCTTGCCGGTTCTGCCGTGGGCAGCGATGCTGCGCTCGCACACTGCGCTCCTTCTGTTGCTGCTATGGTGCGTGCGGCGCTTACCGGCAAGGCCCCCAATGCCCGTGAGTGCAAAAAGCTCATGTTCTATTACGACGTCTTGAGGTTTGGGCGCCTGGGTGCCTGCAAACGCATGGCAGCGAACGCCCTGGGAAAGCGAGAAGTGTAGATGAGTATCAAGCGTTTGGCACTTTGCCGCAGTCAGGGCCGTCTGTTTGTGCTGCTTCGTTTTGCCGGTCAGGATGTTGCCGCGCTTATTGAGCGGGAGGGCTCTCAGGCGTTTGCCCATGCGACGACGAGCGGTTCTTGTGTGCCGTCGCTGGTGCTCCCGGTCGATCATGGCCGTGTGCTGGCGCTTTGCCCTTCCGTTTCTGATTACGAGCGCGAGCTCGCTGTCTTGGTGCTTCCGTTTTTGGATGGCTCGTCGATAGATGTCGTTTTTGCATCCGGTGGCCATAAGCTTGGCTCCATTCGCCTCGATAGCCGCGTGGCCAAGCTGGAATCCAAGATTAACTACAAAGCAAAGCCTACGCTGTGCGCGCTTATCCGCGATGCGCAGCGTGGCGAACACTGCGTCCGCTACGAGATTGATGCCATTCGCTATTTGCCGGCAGACGCCGGCGCGGTGTGGCGCTATGAGGTTACCTGGGCGGGAGACCCCCAGTGCGTACCTGAGCTCCAGATCTTCGATACGCATATGAATGCCATCAATGCCACCGTGCATGTGTTTGAGTCGCAGACCGATGTGCCGCAGCGCAACGGATGCCGCGTCAATAAAACGTATCTGAGCGTTGAAATGCCTCAGGATATACGAGATTTTGTCGCGATTGTGAGCGATCCCACAGAGCGGATCCAGAGTGGTTTTTGCGCTATGGATGGTCGCCTGTACAACGGCATGGTCGATGACAGCTGGAACCGCATGAAGGACGCGCGTGCAGACGACGCAGCTTATCGACGTTGGTTTGAACAGCATCGTGCAAAGCCGGGTGATTTGGTGTGCCAGCGTGCCGCTTCGGCGACCTTTGCCTATAGGCCGCTCGTGAGTATTGTGGTGCCGTGCTACAAGACTGATCGGGTCTACCTGCGCGAGCTGCTGGACTCGGTGCTAGCCCAGAGCTATGGCTACTGGGAATTGCTGCTGTTGGATGCCTCGCCCGTATGGGACGCGGTGTCTAATCTTGCGGCCGACGCCAATGACGAGCGCGTTCGCCGCATCGAGTTGCCCGGCAACGGCGGCATTGTGCTCAACACCAACGCTGGTATTCAGCAGGCGACTGGAGACTACTTCGCGTTCTTGGACCATGACGACATCCTGGAACCGGACGCATTATTCCGCTATGTTTCCGCGCTGAACAAGACTGCCGAGGACGAGCGTCCCCAGGTCCTGTTCTGCGACGAGGACATGTTCCAGAAAACGGGGGAGTGGGGCCAGCCGGTCTTTAAGACGCGGCTCAACGTCGACCTGCTCTATAGCCATAACTGCGTGACGCATTTCCTTATGGTGGAGAAGGCGCTCATCGATCACATTGGTATGTCCCCAGAAGACGTTGCGGGTGCCCAGGATTACGACCTGACGCTCCGCTGCCTTGCGGCCGGCGCGCGCTTTGAGCACGTTGCGCATGTGCTGTATCACTGGCGCGTGCATCCGGGATCGACCGCCGATGGTTCTGCCGATAGCAAGCCGTATGCTATTGAAGCCGGGCGCCTTGCGCTTCAGCGCCACTTTAACGCGCTGGGCATTTGCGGAACGGTCGAGGAGACCGAGACGCCGTTTGTCTACCGCATGCGCTATGCGCTGCCGGAGCCTGCGCCGCTGGTGAGCATTGTGATTCCCACCAAGGATCACATTGAGACGCTCGACGCCTGTGTAATGTCGATCGCCCAGAGAGTCACGTATGCCAATTACGAGATTGTCTTGGTGGAGAACAACAGCGAAGCCCCGGAGACGTTTGCGTATTACGAAACCCTGCCAGAGCGCGTGGCTGCAGCATCTGAAGGCAAGGGCATCGCGCGCGTTGTGTACTGGCCGGGCGAGTTCAATTACTCTCAGATCATTAATTTTGGCGTGGAGCATGCCAGAGGCGACTATCTGCTGTTGCTCAACAATGATACCGAGGTCATAAGTCCGGACTTTATCGAAGAGATGATGGGGTATCTGCAGCGTCCCGATGCGGGCGTGGTGGGCGCCAAACTCTACTTTGCCGATCATCTGGTGCAGCATGCCGGCATTTTGGTTGGCGTGCGCGGCGCACTTGCCCATGCCAACCAGGACTTCTCAGCAAAGCGCGAGGGCTATCTTGCCCGCGCTGTGCGCCCGGGCAACTTTAGTGCCGTGACGGGCGCCTGTCAGATGGTGCGACGCGACGTATTTGAGCAGGTCGGCGGCTATAACGAGGAATTCGCCGTTGGCTTTAACGACGCTGACTTTTGCCTGCGCGTGTGGGAGGCGGGCTTCCGCACCATTTTTACGCCCTATGCCGAGCTGTACCACTACGAGTTCACCTCGCGCGGTAGGGAAGAGGCCAACGAGGAAAAGCTGCGCCGCTGGAAGCGCGAGCAAGCACTGTTCATTCAGCGCTGGCCTGAGTTCTTCTTGACGGGCGATCCGTGGTTGCGGCCGAACATATCCGCTGCGAGTGAGTATTTCTCGCTTTAAAAAATGGATATTAGGAAGCCCTCAACTTACTTTCGATATGAGCTGAGAAGATAGCAACGTCTAGGCGATTTGCTGCAATGCATCACGATAGCTCGATACTTCCGCGATACGTTTATACAGACTTATACAACACGATATTATCCGATATAGTCTGCGATAATTATTTAAACGATGATTGGCTGTTAATCGATTCCCTAGAAAGGCAAACAAGTGGAGGTAGCGCTCTCTATGGGCGATAGTTTTGTCGCGACTGTGACCATAGAGGACAATCTTCTGTCGAGAGCCGCTAAGGCCACTAAGGGCTATGCCTATCTGGTGCAGCTGGTCGGTTATTCTATTTGGCAGCGCGCCAACTTGCATCGTGCCAAAAGTGCCATTGTGAGCGAGCGCGACGTCACCGAAGGCATTGCGCTGGCAGAGGCTCGTTTTCACGATGTTGTTCACGAGCCAGCGATTTCCGGACTGGGGCCTAACGATATCAAATACCTTTTGGCGATGTGCGAGGACAAACAACAGTCCAAATCATCCGAGATTGCTAGGCGCATGGGTAAAAAGACCAATGAGGTCAGCTCCATTAGGGCAAAATTGCTACAAAGAGAGGTTATTCAGGCGCCACAGAGAGGCTATGTGCAGTTTGCCGTGCCGGACCTAGATATCTATCTGCGAGAGAATGCCGAGGAGATTCTCGAACGGTTCTAAATCGAGAGAGGGCGACGTCATATTCTTTAAGACTGTTCCTAACGTCGATTGTCATATCGGGTTTTTCTGGGGCGACAATCCCCGTGATAATAAGATGCAGCATTCATCGTTGCCCGCCAATCAGATTTCGTCTATCTAAAGTATTGCGTGTTTTAATTTGCAGCAACAAAGATACCATTCGCAAAGCGCGAGGGCTATCGCTGTCACGAGCTCAAGGCGAGATGGGCGGCGGCGTGCCATGACGTATTTGCATGAGCGTCCGGCTGCTTAATAGGTATTTACAGTTAGGATAAAATTAGATCTGTTATTTCATCAAATACGCTGGAGAGCGCAATGAATAGTCCTATTCGTCAACAAGATATGTGCGATCAAAAGCCTTGGTTTACTCCTTGGGAACAAGTCTCCCATCTTAAGAGCAAGGGTGTCCGTTTCCGCTATATGAGCGAGGCAGAGGCGGTCGAGTATCTGACGAAGAACAACAATTACTTTCGCTTGCGCTCGTACCGCACCGGATTTCCAAAGGTTTCTGATGGAAAACGCAAGGGTGAATATGTCAACTTAGATTTCAAGATGCTTGTTGACCTTTCGATTATTGATATGTTGCTTCGAAACGAGATGATTTCGCTCACTCTTGATATTGAGCACTTCTGCAAAGTTGACTTGCTGGGCAGGATAGAGCAGCATGCCGAGGACGGTTACGAAATCGTTCAAGACTATTTAAGCGAGCAGGATACATTTGATAGCAAGGGGAATGTGACTAACTGGGTCAAAAAAGAGATTTCACGTTGTGAGTCGAGTGCCTATTCTGCAGGCATTCTTGCAAAATACAGTGGTTTTAATATGCCTGTCTGGGCCTTTCTGGAAGTTATTACCTTTGGCGCCTTTAATTCATTCATTTTGTTTTGCGCCAAACGGTTTGACGATGATGAGCTTCGCGATAGGTTTTATTTGCTTCGCGCGGCAAAAGATCTCCGCAACGCGTGTGCTCACAATAGTTGCATTCTTAATGGTCTTGCTTCGGGTGAGAATGCCCGAAGGGCAAATAACGGTGTTATGAAGGCATTGAGCAAAATAGATGGGGTTGGCTCTTATCAGCGTAAGGCAAGGATGAGCAATGAGAGAATACGCCAGATTGTCACAACGCTATATCTGCACAAAGAGGTGTCGTCTAAAGGCGTTATTAAGCACAAAGCACAATCGCTTTCCAAGTTTATTTCTAGGGCAAATCGCAACATCAACTACTATAAAGGTGCGGAGGTCATAACTTCCTCCTTCTCGTTTTTGTCGAAAGTGATCGGCGCATGGTATTTGTGTGACGCTGAAGATATGCCTTCTTGCGATTCCTAGGCATCTGGTGCAAAATATTTCCCACTTCGAAAAGCGGTTCGGCCGTTTTGCAAGGGGGCTTCTCTTTATGGGACGCCCTCTATTTTTTTATGCCGCGCAAATCGGAAGATATTACGTTTTCGGCTACTGCATTTTTTTCAATCCCCAACGGTTGTAGATCAATACCTACCGCTCGCACTTGTTGCTTAACAAATGGCGAGGTTGGTGGGCTAAGTTAGTGACAGTGTTTTGTTGGAGGAGGGCAAATGCCCTATGCCGAGCCGTGCCACTACGAGTTCACCTCGCGCGGCAGGGAAGAGGCCAACGAGGAAAAACTGCGCCGCTGGAAGCGCGAGTAGGCCCTGTTCATGCAGCGCTGGCCGGAGCTCTTCCTCAACGGTGATCCGTGGTTGGGGCCGAACCTATCTGCCGAGAGCGAGTACTTCTCGCTTTAGTGCGAAGTAATGCCAAGTTCCGGCAAAGTATCCTCAAGGGCTGCAAGAGCGGTGGGGTTCAAGTACTCCTCGTTCAAGCGGCTCTTGTCATATCGAAAACGTGCCTCATGATTTTTACAGGTGGTTGTATTAAATCGGTTCGCTTATGTGCTCGGTTTGACTCAGAAGCTATTTGGCGTAACGGTTGAGGTGCGGCGACTCATATTTAAATTGCAGTCACAAAGACACCTTTTATTGATTCCTCGTTGAAAAACTGAATTGAAAGTTTAAAAATAACTTAAGAGGCTTAAATCTCGGAGAAAGGATGCCGTATGAAAAACCTTCGAGAAAAAAACTGCCAGCAAATTGGCTAGCACATTACTGAGCTAGTTTTGATTGAGGCCCCGTTGCCCTGAGGTGACGGGGTCGCTGCGTGATTGGATACCGTGCTGCTATGAAGAAATGCTCATTCGGGGTGTTGGTCTTTTCGGGCCTTGTTTCTTTGGGACTCCTTTTGGGTTCGCCCTCGATGTTATACGCCCTTGATTCGAATAACACTGACGAAGGTCCCGCATCTAACGTTGCTATTGCTTCTGTCGAGTCAGGCGTTGATGCTCAGCGCGAATCGACCTTCGCTGTCGAGCAGAACTCTCAGGTTGATAATGAGACCCCTTCTGAGGTTTCGAATCAAATTGTTTGGCATCAGGGGTGGATATCACCCGAAGAAGGGGCTGGTTATTGGCGTTGGGGCTTGTCCGACGGAACAATCGCTGTTTCTTCTTGGAGACACATAAACGGTAGCTGGTACTGGTTCGACGACGAAGGTCGAATGGCTCAGGATGGATTGGTTCAAGTCGGGGGTGCAACTTATGGATTCTCCTCTTCGGGTGCAATGCGTGTCGGCTGGTACCTAGATTCTACAGGCCCCACTTCTGCTTGGCGTTATTTCTCCGGTTCTGGCGCCATGGTAAAAGGCTGGCTTTCAGACGGCAGCAACTGGTATTGGCTGGATGATGAGGGCAAGATGGTCCACGATACAATGCTGCAGATCGGGGAAGCCACGTATGGATTCTCCTCTTCTGGCGCAATGCTTATCGGATGGCACCTTGATGCTTCCGTCTGGCATTATTTCTCCGGCTCTGGTGCCATGGTGAAAGGCTGGCTCTCGGATGGGGGTCGTTGGTACTGGCTTGATCCTGCAGACGGTTCTATGGCCACCGGGTTGAAAGAATGTAATGGCACTTCTTATAGCTTTAACAGCTCAGGGGCCATGCTCTCCTCCCAGTGGGCTCTTATTGACAACAACTGGTATTACGCTGACTCCAACGGCTTACTGCATGGAGGCTGGTTACTTCTAGGGAATTCTTGGTATTACCTGGATCCAGGAAGCCATATTATGCTCACGGGCTTTATGCAAGTGGAGTCGTCCACCTATTTCCTTACGAGTTCAGGCGCCATGGCAACAGGCTGGGCACTTGTTGATGGTACTTGGTATTACGCCGCATCAAATGGAGCTATTCAACGAGGACGATGGATAAAGTTCGGAAGCGCCTGGTATTACCTTGATGATGTATCCGGCGCAATGTGTACTGGTGAATTCGCGGTAGGAAACACGCGCTATTTTTCTTATGATTCCGGTGCGATGGCATCTTCGTGCTGGATTAACTTGAGCGACGGTATGGCATGGGCGAAATCGTCTGGAGCACTGAGCGAGCCGTTGCCTACTTCATCTGATGGATCTCCCGTAGTCGCTGATCGTGCTGACTCGTCTTCATTGCCAGGTGTGATTCATATTGGAGACGCGGTTTTCTATGCGGATGCAAACGGTGCCGTCAATGTAGCATCTGGTTGGATTATGTCGAAAGACGCTTCTGACGAAAGCGGCAATACTTGGTATTACGCATCTTCCAATGGTGTCCTTAAGTCTGGTTGGCAATATGTTAACGGTGCGTGGTATTGGATGGATCCTTCCACCTACAAGATGAAGACCGGATGGCTCAATGACCGCGGCACGTGGTACTGGCTTCAGCCTTCGGGCGCTATGTTTGCTAACGGGTGGCTGAAAATCGATGGCGTCGACTACTACTTCAATGCAAGTGGTGCATGGTTGAATACGTCTGGTTCTGTTTTGGGGGTTAATAGGTCCAGCCTGGTCAATTGGCTTATGAGCCACGAAAACGATGGCTATTACCGTGGAACACCCTACGATACGCATCTTAGCCAAGAAACATGCATGTATCCAAAGGGTGATCCTCGTTGGGATGGGTATACCGGTATGAACTGCGGCGGATTTGTATCGCATGCGTATATGAAAGCGGGCGGTAATTTAGCTCCCATTGCCGCCGAGCAGAGCCATTCCCCTTGGAGTGGAGGTCCCGGAAGGGGCGGCTGCGTTAACGCTTATCGTTGGTACGGCTACGCTATCGATACGTGCGCGAACGTGACTTATTTCAACTCTATTGATGAGTTGCTGCGCAGTGGCTTGGCTCGTAAGGGGGACATTGTGTTCTTCAATCCTTACAACCCATATGCCGACGATAGCCACATTGGCTTTTTCTGGGGCAATTCGCCGAGCGAAAATTTGTTCTGGCATAGTGATGGTTATGGAAACCGCATCTCCGGTTTGACCGCTTTGGGTCCATCGAAAGTAATATTGATTCGTTAGAATTCTGAGTTGTAGGGGACTCTCTGGGTCCCCTACCTTTTTGACATCTAGTTTGAAAGTTTATTTGAAGTCGGTATTCTTGGGGGGGTAAGAGTAGGGACTAGGAGTCCTTGGTTTCACCCTGCTGGGAAGTTCTTGTTTACATTGTGGTATTGCGTGCAGTTATTTGTCGTCCTAGATGGCATCTTGTCCAGTTGGATGTTCGGAAATCTTTCACAGCCATGCTGTAAGCTAAACGCAAACAAGAACGAATGACGAGGTTTACATGAGCAAACATCTTAAGTTATTTTCGGCATTGTTGGTGCTGATGGTCCTTGCGCCCATTTCTGTGTTTGTTTTCCCCTCGAACGCGGAAGCTGCGCGGTCCCTAGTTGAGAATTCCTGGCGTTATGAGGATGGGCAATTGGTCGCAGAGGATGCTTCTTCCGAAGAAGATGGAATAGCCTTATTGTCCATGGACATTCTTCCCGATGGGGCTACGGCGCAGGGCATCGATGTCAGTGAGCATCAAGGACGTATTGACTGGAATGCTGTTAAGGCTTCTGGTATCGATTTCGCTATTCTGCGTGTTGGATTTGGCGCTCCATCTTGGGGCGGTCGAGTTGACTATCAATTTAATCGAAATATTTCTGAGTGCGAGCGACTCGGAATTCCCTACGGCGTCTATATCTATTCATATGCTTTTGATAATCAGCAGGCAGCCGATGAGGCATCAATGGTGATCAATTGCCTTTCTGGACATAATCCAAGATTGCCGGTGTATTACGATCTTGAGGATAACTCGATAATTGCAAATGGACGTCAAACCGGAATTGCATCGAGGGCGCAGGTTTTTTGTAATAGGATTTCTGCCGCAGGATATGAGCCTGGTATTTATGCAAATTTAAATTGGTTTAACAACATTTTGACTGACTCTGTATTTAAGAGTAGCTCTTGGGATCATTGGATTGCTCAATATAACTCGCAATGTGACTATACCGGCAATTACAGTTTTTGGCAGTATAAGAGCAACGGAAAAGTTCTTGGAATCAACGGCAACGTTGATATGAACTACGCGTATGTTGATGTCTCCCTTTATCATTGGCAACTAATTGACAGCACCTGGTATTATGCAGCCTCCAACGGCAAGGCGTATGCCGGATGGTTGTTTCAGAGCGGCACGTGGTACTGGCTCGACCCCGACGCGGGCGGTGCCATGGCAACCGGCCTTCACGAGTGCAACGGCTCCCTGTACTGGTTTAATTCGTCCGGCGCCATGGCGACCGGATGGCTCCTCGACGGCGGTACCTGGTACTACGCGACGGGATCCGGCGCGCTGGCGCGCGGCCCCGTATCCGTCGGCGGCGTGCCCTACTGCTTCGACGCCCGGACGGGGGCCATGCTGACGGGCTACCAGACCGATGCGCAGGGCGTCCGCCGCTACTTCGGCAGCTGCGGCCCCCTTAACGGATGGGGCCTCGTCGACGGCTCCTGGTACTGGTTCGCGAACGGCATCGCCTCGACCGGCTGGCTTTACACCGGCGGCTCCTGGTACTGGCTCGACCCCGACGCGGGCGGCGCCATGGTGACGGGCCTTCACGCATGCAACGACTCAGCGTACTGGTTCAACTCCTCCGGCGCCATGGCGACCGGGTGGGTCCTCGACGGCGGGACCTGGTACTACGCGACTGGCTCCGGTGCCCTCGCCTCCGGCTGGCTCAACCTAAACGGTACGTGGTACTGGCTCGATCCCTCGACGCACGTCATGGCCACCGGGCTCCATGGGTGCAACGGCTCCATGTACTGGTTCAACGGCTCCGGCTCGATGGCGACCGGATGGGTCCTCGACGGCGGAACCTGGTACTACGCGACGGGCTCCGGCGCGCTGGCCTCCGGCTGGGCATATGTCGGCGGCGCCTGGTACTGGCTCGATCCCTCGACGCACGCTATGGTTACTGGTGTTCAGCAGATCGACGGGGCACAATACTCTTTTGCTAGTAATGGTGCTTGGCTCGGCTAGCAACTCTTCTTTAATTGCTTTTTTCTAATTACATATTGCTCTTAGCTATCCATTTGTAGACTATGTTTATGTAAAAATTGGTTACTACTGGGGGCTGACATGGCAAGGAAAAAGCGAATAACATTAATCCTAATCATTCTTTCAACTCTACTGCTCGCTGGGCCCGGTGTGGTTGATATCGCGAACGCAGAATCCATAAGCTCCTTCATCCCTACTGATTTTGAGCAGCAATCCGTCTCCTCGACTCTTAATTCTTCCGATTCAATCAATGATGGGTCTGCTCAAGAATCCGTTAAATGGAATCAGGGTTGGAATTCGTTTGACGGTAACTGGTTCTATGTCGATTCAGTTAATCCAGTCTCGCCGCATTCTGGCTGGCTCTATACCAATGGGGCCTGGTACTGGCTCGACCCCTCGACGCATGCCATGGCCATCGGGCTCCATGAGTGCAATGGCTCCGCGTACTGGTTTGACGCCTCCGGCGCGATGGCGACCGGGTGGGTGCTCGACGGCGGTACCTGGTACTACGCGACGGGATCCGGCGCGCTGGCGCGCGGCCCCGTATCCGTCGGCGGCGTGCCCTACTGCTTCGACGCCCGGACGGGGGCCATGCTGACGGGCTACCAGACCGATGCGCAGGGCGTCCGCCGCTACTTCGGCAGCTGCGGCCCCCTTAACGGATGGGGCCTCGTCGACGGCTCCTGGTACTGGTTCGCGAACGGCATCGCCTCGACCGGCTGGCTTTACACCGGCGGCTCCTGGTACTGGCTCGACCCCGACGCGGGCGGCGCCATGGTGACGGGCCTTCACGCATGCAACGACTCAGCGTACTGGTTCAGCGCCTCCGGCGCGATGGCGACCGGATGGGTGCTCGACGGCGGGACCTGGTACTACGCGACGGGCTCCGGTGCCCTCGCCTCCGGATGGCTCAGCCTAAGCGGTGCATGGTACTGGCTCGACCCCTCGACGCATGCCATGACCACGGGCGTTCAAACTATCGGATCATGTGAATACATATTTAATAGTACCGGCAAGATGATGGCTAATTGCTGGTCAAACGGTGATGGGTCTTGGATGTATCATTCGTCATCCAGCGGCGCAATTGACCTTAAAGGCATAATGACCGATTCGGGAATCCAGCTGATTGACGATGACGGTAATGCCAGAACGGGCTGGATTGAGAGTCAGGGTTCTCGATATTATTGTTCTGCTAATGGGGTAATTCTGACTGGATGGCAGCAAATTGCTGGGTCTTGGTATTACTTTAACTCGGATGGTCGAATGGCGACCGGCTGGCTTAACGATGGCGGTAACTGGTACTGGCTAGATTCCGCTTCTGGCATAATGAAAACGGGATGGCTTTCCCGTGGGGACACATGGTATTACCTTGATGCCGCACGTGGGGGAGTAATGTTGAGCAACGGTTGGTATTGGATCGGCTCTACTGACTACAAGTTCAGTTCATCCGGCGCAATGGTTGGCGCTTGGGTCGATGTCCCGTGCTATTCGCAGTACCCGGAACTTCCTACTGGCTGTGAGTCGGTTGCCCTTACAAACTTGCTTAACTACTATGGTTTCGGTTTAGGTAAGACGATTATTGCGGATTACTATTTGCCCAAGGGAAGTAATGGCAATTTTGTTACCGCTTTTGATGGCAATCCAAGGCGTAGCAGCGGGGGTCTCATGGGATGCGTCGCACCTGCGATTACTATTGCTGGTAATAACTTTCTGCGTGCTGCTGGAAGTGGCAAGCAGGCAAAAGACGTCTCTTTCTCGTCAATTTCTTCCATTAAGAACAGGCTGACCTGTGGTCAACCTGTTGAGATGTGGAATACCGAATGGGGAAGTTGGCCAGGAGGCCGTTATGCTGCGCGTTGGTATAACGGGCATTCCTATGGTCTGTGGGGCGGTAATCATGCCGTAGTCCTTAAAGGCTATGATGACGAGCAGGGAATTGTCTATCTTTCGGATTCGATTAACGGCAATGTTACGCGAAATGCCCAAGTGTTCTTCGGCACGTGGCAACAGATGGATAGCCAGGCCGTGGTAATTGAATAGCCATGATGCTAAAAGGGGAGAGCTCGACGAGCTCTCCCCTTTTGCTACATTGTTAATCTGTCTACGCCGTCTTCTTACGTCCAAATAGTTCGTCCCAGTTACTGGCTGCCAAAACTGTTCCGCATACAATTACAACGCAGCAGATTACGGATGCCATGTCGGGAATTGTTCCAAGCAAGATCAGGCCAAAGACCACCGACCATGCCGAATAGGATATATTCAGAGCCATCGCACGCGCTGCTCCGATTGCCGCAATGCCCTTGTAATAGAACAGATAGGATGCAGTTCCTGCGAGTCCGGCGAGTGCAATAATCAATGTCGGCATGCTCGGGATAGCACCCAGCGTGAAATGCCATGCTCCGAAGAGGGGGAGTACGAGCACTCCATAAACAAGCGCACTCGTAGTTTCACGGATTTGCAAAGCCGTTTCGTCATCAACGGCATCATCTTTCATTCCCCATGCGCACAGCACCGCTTCGGATCCCCATCCAATAACGGCAAGCACCGCGCCGAGTAAGCCGAGAGGGGCATTTGCAATCTCGCTCGATCCGGCCGATAGATAGCCCATCGTCATTACGCCGCAAAGGGCAACAAGAAGGGAAAGAATCTGACCTTTGCCCATTTTCTCCTTCAGCAGCACGAACGAAAGGAATGCTCCGACCGCGGGATAGAAGGCGGAGATAATTGCCGTGTAGGCTGCTCCGATATTATTAATCGCCAATACGTATCCGGTCATTCCGATAGGTCCACCGAGCAGTGCGCCGGCGATGACGACCTTGCCAGAACGAGTTTTAAGTGCAGCGAGCGTGTCTTTTAATCTGCCTCGAACTCCCATGTATCCAAAGAGCCAGATTGCACAGAAGGCATCATGGAGAAAAGATCCCGCAATGGAGGCGCATGCAAGCGCTTCCGCCGATCCAATATAGGGCGCGAGCGCCAAACCGATTCCAAGAATTACTGTATCAAGGCCCCAAAGAAGGCCGCTAAAAAAGCCGAATTGCATTGTTACTCACCTTTCCGATAGATCTCCAGTGCCTTTTTAAGGTATTTGGCACCGTAATTGAAGTAGATATAGAGCCACTCGCCCACGAAGTCACCTTCGGCTTCTTTCAGAAGAGACCAGAGGTACCAGCACCATCCTGCAAGGGCAATGTGCGCATAGTTATGCGCAACTTCGTTGTTTGTTGCCTTGCGCCCAAAATATGCATCAAGCGCGCGGTCGACTTCATCTTCGGAAAGCTCGCAGCAGACACTGCACGTTCCAAAATCGTTTGCGTAATCGCTCATGCCAGCATATTCCCAGTCAATGAGATAGTACTTGTCGTTCTCATCGATAAGGAAATTGAGGTAAAAGAAGTCATTGTGGCAAAGGCATTTTGGTGCATTATCGGCCTGTACAAAGCGCTCCAATTCATCGATTTCGGCGGACATTTCCCTGTAGCCTGGAATGTCGATGGGACCTTTTTCCAGAAGAAGTGATTCGTAGCGCTTCGCTTCGAGGTAGAAGTCAAATTCGGTTTCGACATTTGCACCACTCTCGTGAAGCGAACGACACATCTGCATCATTCGATTCATTTGGGCAGCATCATGCGGATCAGGCTGCTTTGCGTTGGGTACAAACTTCGAAATTTTCCAACCACGCTTTGGGTCCTCATGAATGAACGTGTCGTCAAGGCCGAGTTCCTTGGCCTTTTTAAGTGCGGCTACTTCTCCATTTCTGTTAATAAGCAGTTCGGTCCCGACTCCCGGATGGCGGTAAACGTACTCTCCGTCATTGGTTCTAAAGTGGCACGATAGATTCGTAAGACCTTGTTTAAGGGGATAAACGTCGTGAATCTCTGATTTGGAGCAGCCGAGCACTTGCTCGATGTTATCGAAAATATCGGAGTCAACGTTTTCGATAAAATGCGGATCAAAGGCACGCAGTTCATCAAGAGAATCGAATTCGTTGATCTCGCCCTCAGGATACTTCTTGATAACCATATCGAGCTCCTTGATGTGCTCGATATATAGATCTTCCCAAAGCTTGTCTGTTGTTTCGGGCTTGTTATATTCCGTTTCGAGAATCTGCTTAAATGCAAGCGAGAAGGCTTTATCAAAGTAGACATGTCCGAGCATATACCAAGCATCGGAGCCGCCAATCGTAACATTGGTGATTCTGTCCATTGCTCCGGTTTGAATGCACCATTCTTTGGTGGCGCCTTCAGCATATTGAGCAGAATAAAATGCTTTCCAAACGTATGCTTCAAACGGATTGTTTAGAAGGTAATCATCGCTTGAACAAATATAGGTGTTGCCAAGCCGCTCTTTTACGCACATAAGGGATGCGTGGTTATTTTTGGATGCGTATTCGTTGTTGACGACAATCGAGACGCCGAACTTGCTTTCAAGATAGAAGAAATACTCTTTTTTATAGCCGACAACGACGGTGATATTGCTGATACCTGCGTCTTGCAGCTGCCTAATCTGACGTTCGATGAGAATCTCACCACGTACTTTTAAAAGGCCTTTGGGCTTTTCATACGAAATGGGAGCAAAGCGGCTCGAAAGCCCCGCAGCCAATATCACTGCGTTTTCAACCTTATAGGGGTGAAGTGCTTCGTAACCGCTGTCGGTTAGGCTGTCCGATTCGAGAAGGCCCTCATTCGTAAGCTCTTTATTTGCTGCGTTTACCGATCCAAGTGAGAGGCCAGTGCGCTCGGCAACTTCTCGCTGGCTGGCATATGGGTTCTTTAGGTATTCGTACAGAACAGTAAAGTTACGCTTGGTCAGTTCCACTGCAGGCCTCCAATTAAGATGTTCATTGCTTAGGGAAAGAATAGAATGATTGAACGTTATGTTCAATATAATATATTTATCTACATAGACTGAACAGACAGTAACGAAAATCAATCCTGGAATGTGGATTAAAATAAATAAATGAGATATCTGGGAGGGTTGCTTATGTATCGATTCGAAAAGAAGGCCACGCTTGTTTGTGCTGCTGCGTCATTAATCACTGCTTGCTGCTTGCTCCTGAGTGCGAATGTCGCGTTTGCACTGGATTCCGTTGAGGCTCAGAGTATTGAGTCAAAAGCGGGTTTTTCTTCTGTGGTTTCCGATGATTTGCAACCTGATAATTCTTCCGTCATAAAAGATGGCTGGCAACGAGACGAGTCGTCTGGAGTTTGGTATTACGGAAAAAACGGTAAACACCAAACGGGCTGGCTGCAAAGCGGGGGCTATTGGTATTGGCTTGATCCAGCCAATGATGGTGCAATGCAGACAGGTTATTTCAATGTGACCGATGCTGGCGGATCGACTGCTTCGTTTTATGCGAATGACGGCAATGCCGCAACGCCTTTTGGCGCGCTATATCAGAACTGCTGGCTACGTAACTCAGATGGAAATTGGTTTTATGCCAATGCTGGAGGCGATTTAGCTGCTGATTGGTTTTATCAAGACGGCACATGGTATTACCTGGATCCTACCACCCATATAATGCAGGTTGGTTTTGTCGACCTCGGGAGCGGGAAATACTATTTAGATGCCACTGGCGCTATGAAAACCGGCTGGATTCTCGTTGACGGGAATTGGTACTGGGCTTATTCATCGGGTGCCCTTGCATCGTCATGGCAAACGATAGGTGGGGCTCGCTATTATTTTGACCCACAGACGTTCATCATGTTTAAGGGTCGTCAAAAGATTGATGGAAGAACCTACATTTTTGGTGACTATGGCCTCGCAAATGGATGGTACAAAGACGGAGCAGATTGGTATTACTGCTCTAACGGTATTGCGGCCACTGGCTGGAAACTCGTTAACGGCGCTTGGTATTATCTCGACCCAGCCTCCGATGGTAAGATGTCCGTTGGGTATTTAGACCTTGGCAATGCAGCTTATTATTTAAAGCCTAACGGGGCTATGGCTGTTGGTTGGGCTCAGGTCGAGGACGGCTGGTATTTCGCCTCCCAATCTGGTGCACTTATTTCTGGCTGGTATAAAGAGGGCACGAGCTGGTATTACCTGGATCCTGTTAGCCATCTCATGAAAACGGGCTTATTTGAGGTGGGCGGCAACGATTGTTTTGCAAACCAGAGCGGTAGGCTTGTGGTTTCAAGCTGGGTTACCGTTAATGACGGCGTTCAAAGATACGCTAATGATAATGGATATCTTTGCAAGGATGTGATTCGCGAAAACGGCACTATCCTAAAAACCGCTGGAGCTGATGGTTGGCAGGTTGCGTCCGGTTGGGTTAATGTCGCAAATCTTAGGTTTTACGCTGAGCCCGGAACGGGTGCCATTCATCTTGGATGGCTGCAGATTGACGGCGATTGGTATTGGCTTGATGCCGATTCTGGCGTGATGAAGACCGGATGGGTTTTTACTGGTGGTGCATGGTATTACCTAAACGCTGACGGAAAAATGGCAACTGGTTGGAAATGCCTGAATGGAACATGGTATTACCTTGAGTCCAATGGAAGCATGCATGTTGGCTGGCTTAAAGATTCGGGTAAGTGGTATTGGTTAGACGGCAGCGGCGCTATGGCAACGGGCGCAAGGACCATCGATGGCGTTCGTCGAGTTTTCTGGAGCGATGGACAGTGCGACAAAGTTGGCTGGCAAAATCCATCCCAGTATCCTCAGGTCAGTTCTTGGACTGTTCGGCTGCCTAGCTATTGCACCGGATACTTTACCTATGTGACCCCTTCTCGCATTTCTGTCGAAGCAACGCGGGAAGATTGCGTGAACGCCTTTATCCAGCGCGCCTATGAGTATATTGGTACGCAATATATTGAGCCTTGGTCTACCGCTCCCGGTGGAGCTGTTGATTGCTCTGGTTTTGTCTTGCAGTGCCTTTATGCTACTGGCATGGATATGGGTGTTTACAACCCTTATAACCATCGTTGGGATCCAAGCCAAACCTATAATTCCATGAATTGGTATCGAAGCAATATCTTTATGCCCGTGAGCACGAGCTCGATTCAACGCGGCGATGTGATTTATTACCGCGGTCATATTGCAATTGCACTTGGCGGCGGCTTGATGATTGATTCCTGGCCTCATCAAGGTGTCGGAATTCATCCTATTAGCGCAAGGGGAAATGTAATCGGCGCAGCTCGTCCGTTTATTTAATTGATTTGCTGCAAGGCGGTCGATATCGGTTTGGGGGCCTGAAATGAATGTCCGGATTGAACATCAAATTTGTTGGCGAGTAATTGGCTTGATGCTATTTTCCGCCTTACTCTCAGTTACAGCCCCCGCATTTTCTTGCACTGCTTATGCCGTGGAAGAGGGGGCGGATAACGGTGTCGTAGAGCGCGACTCGACAGGAGGGCCGGGAGCATTGGTCGGTGGCGGTTGCTCTCAAGACTCCAGCGATTGTGCCGACAAAACAACGGAAGATTCGAGCCTACAGGTTGTCGAAAGCCATGACCCGTCGACTACAGAACAACTATCTGGATGGCAATGGAACGGTTTGTCCTGGTATTACTACCTAGATGGCTGTCGTTTGACCGGAATGCAGAATATTGACGACTCGCTGTACTACTTGGACCCCGCTCGTGACGGCGCAATGAGCTGCGGCTGGATTTTTACTGAAAATAAGTGGTATTACGCGGGTCCGTCAGGCGCTTTGGCAAGTGGCTGGCAGTTTATTGGAGACCAATGGTACTGGTTTGACTCCCTTAACAGCTGTTCTATGGCTACTGGTCGACGTGTTATTGATGGGCACCCTTATCTTCTTGGAACCTATGGATTGATTAATGGATGGTTCCTTGATAATGGTTTATGGTATTGGGGTAGCAATGGTGAAGTCTTAACCGGCTGGCTTCAAACTGGCAATAACTGGTATTGGCTTGATCCCGCCAATGATGGTGTTATGTCTAGAGGAATCGTTTCTGTCGGTTCGTCTCGTTACTATTTATCGGATTCCGGCGCAATGGCTGTTGGTTGGGCGTTTGATGGGACGGACTGGTATTACGCTGACGGTTCCGGCGCACTTGCATCGGGCTGGCGTTTGGTGAATGGCGTTTGGTATTGGCTCGATGTCGCAAATGACAATAGAATGGCTACCGGCTTTTTTGTCATCGGATCCAATCAATATCATTTTTCTTCAACGGGAGCGCTGTCACTCGGCTGGTTTATGAGCGATGGAGACTGGTATTACGCTGAGCCTTCTCGTGCGTCGGGCATTGTAAAGGCGGGATGGCTGAAGGACAATAGCCAATACTATTATCTCGATCCTGCCGCCGACGGTAAAATGCTGCTAGGTCATTTTTCTGTAAATGGGAAAAGCTATTATGCAAAAGCTTCAGGCGCTGTTGCTTGTCGTGAATGGGTAGATGTCCAGGGCTCGGTCCAGGATGAGCCGTCTAAGGCTTTTGCTGGTTCTGATTGCTCATTGTGTGGAGCGTTGCGTAGTGGAAAGCTATTTACAACAAACGGTGATGGCGAATTAGCCGAAGCTCACGGGTTTGTGACGCTTGGAGGGTGCAAGTTCTATGCTGATCCAACCGATGGCTCCCCCTGCGCTGGATGGAAGAACGTTAACGGAAAATGGTACTTCTTTGATGAGACCGCTGGCTATGCACGATCTGGCTGGCTGTACAAGGATGGCTCCTGGTTCTATTTGGACCCATCTACCTACGTTATGAAAACCGGCTGGGTTGCCGTTAACGGATCTTGGTATTACTTGAATTCGTCTGGTTATATGCAAACAGGGTGGCTTAACCTGGGGGGTACCTGGTATTGGCTTGACGCTAGTGGCGCCATGGCTACTGGCTGGCGCGTTGTGGACGGATTCTGGAATTACTTCATGGCCAACGGCGCGTGGGTGTCAGACTATATGGATGCTAAGGCTCAAAGTTATTCAAGCAATACAAATTGGCTGATACTTGTCGATACATTACGTTGCGTTACGAGTATTTACACTGGATCCTGGAATAACTGGTCCTTAAACCGTCGATATGTATGTTCGACGGGTAAAGCTAGCACACCTACAGTGATAGGGGAGTACCAAGTCTACGGAAAGGGATACTCCTTTGGGCATGGATATACTTGCTATTACTACACGCAGTTCTATGGTGATTATCTATTCCATTCTTCGCCCTACTATGTCAACAGCAATCGCGTGATGGACCCCACGATGGGCGTTCCATCCTCTGCAGGATGTGTGCGCCTTGAGATCCAGAACGCAAAATGGATTTACGATAACATACCTTATGGAACAAAGGTTGTTACCTATTGATATTGGACAAGTGTCTTTAAAGGTGGGAGAAAGACACTGATTCTTAAGGGACTCTTTTCCAATTGAGGTGCTTTGATTTGGCAAGCGGTTTCATGAGAAGGCAGTCATAAACTGTATGCACTTCCGGTGCGCAGGATTTTAATTCTCTACGAGCTTCCTTTTCAGATTATTTTGAAAAGCCAACCATCTCGCTCCCTCTAGGGGGGCGAGATGTCGGTGTTGGTGTTAAAAATTGGCTCTGTTAGACCAAATTTGACACGATCGGCTGTTCGTCGAACCGGAAAATA
>OGZI01000715.1_pt1 | contig 39634 bp, 43 predicted proteins | sample 1576711 | NCBI WGS metagenome assembly OGZI01 (sample SAMEA3541482, study PRJEB24748) | human gut metagenome | biome: human gut; feature: human-associated habitat; material: faeces | place: China | collected 2012
TTTTACCTACCCCCAGTTGAACTGGGGGTTTTGTCACACCTATTCGGCGTACAAACAATAAAAACAAAAGGCAGAAATCCAAAAGGATTTCTGCCTTTTTCAATTCTCACTTAGGAAAGCTTCTGTCCACATCCAGAACAGAAACGATCACCTGTATTGACTTTCGCGCCGCAGGACGGGCAAAAAGCTGCCACTTCCAATTTCTGTCCGCAACCGGAACAGAATTTATCACCAGCCTGTACTGCCGCACCACAGGAAGGACAATGTTTTCCTCCTGCTGGCTGCTGGGCAGGTTGCTGTGTTGGCTGCTGCATGCTTTGCATCATCTGCTGCGCCATCTGCATGCCTGCTGCCATACCAAAGCCCATGCCAGCTGTACTGCCGGCAGCGCCGCCGGGCTGATCCAAGCCATCTGCCAGTTTCCCCTGCTGATAGCGGTTCATATCCCCCACCATCTGATAACCTGCCGCAGCGTTGATCTTTTCCTGGATTTCCTGAGGATAGCTGAAGCTGGAAATCTGTACACCTGTCACAGTCATCCCCATTTTCAGCAGTTCCATGTCCAAATCTTCCTGCATGCCTTTGCCGATGTCATAGGCACTTGCCTGCAAGTGGAACATATCCTTGCCTTCTCTGCCGATCCACTTCATCAGAAGCTGATCCAAGATGCTCAATACTCTTGTTTTCACATCATCCACAGAGTATGTATCTTTTACCCCTGCAATGGTGTCGATGAGGCGCACATAGTCGGAAACCTTCATCTGGAAAGTACCAAAAGCGCGGATAGGCAATCCGCCGGGCAGACCTGCGCAGGGCAGCATCACGGCATTTTTGGTGCCCCATTTCACGGTAAATTCCTTTGTATTGACAAAGAGCACTTCCGCACGGATGCCGCTGTTAAAGCCAAAGGAAAAACCTTTGAGGGTGCTCAGGAAAGGAATGATCTGGGATTCGATATCAAAAGAGCCTTCATCCTGAAAAATCCCTTCAATCTTCCCGTTATACAGGAAAATGGCGTCCTGTCCCGGGCGGATAATGAGGCGGCTGCCTTTTTTGATCTCGTCATTATGCCATTTATGAAAAATCACGGTGTCGTCGCTTTCCTGCCACTCCACCACATTTCGAAATTCATTGCCGAAAAGTCCCATCGGTCACATTCCCCCCATCATTTCCCCAGCTTTGCCTTCAGGGCTGCCAATTCGTCTTCTACGCCGCTGTCCTGTACTGCCCCTGCATCGTCATATTTTGCCATGAGGTCAGCCATATCGTCTTTCTTGGTGTTCAGTTCCGCAGCTGCTTCCGCTTCGTCCAGCTTCCGGTTCAGCTTTTCTTCCAGTGCGTCAAAGGCTGCCAGAGAACTGCCGCCCAAATCGGACTTAATTTCATTTGCTTTCTGCTGGGATTTCACCATAGCCGCTTTGGCACGGATGGCCGCTTTTCTATCTTCTACCTGTTTCAGCTGTTCGGTCAGTTTATCATGCATTTCACGCATTTTTGCCGCATTGGCTGCCGCCAGATCCCATGCGCCTTTCAGACTTTCCAGATTGGCTGCCTTTGCCGCTTTTTCAGACAGGAAAACCTTTGCATCAGCGTCATTGCCAGCCAGAACGGCTTTTTCTGCGTAACGCTGGAGTTTTTCCACTTCTGCCACACCTTCATCATAAGCACGTTTGGCACGTTTTTCCTCTGCCATGACGGAAACGGTTTCCGCCTTCACTTCTCCCAGATCTTTTTCCAGATCTCTGGCAAGCTGGTCTGCCATTTTTACTGGGTCTTCCGCTTTATCCAACAATGCGTTGATGTTTGCTTCCATAATTGTTTTAAATCTGCTCAAAATACCTGCCATGTTTCTTCCTCCTTGATAATAAAAAAGTTATCATACTTTGTCGAAACAACGCCCCTTTTGAAACAAAAACTTATCTTTCCCCTAATTTCAGACCGGGATTTGCGTTCAGGTCGAAGCCATCCCGCACCCCTGCCATATATTCATAATAGGCTGCACAACCAATCATTGCCGCATTATCGGTGCAAAGAATGGGAGAAGGGATGCTCAGATAGAACCCTTCTTTCTCGCAGGCTTTCCGCATAGTTTCCCGCAGAGCGGAGTTGGATGCAACGCCCCCTGCCATGGCAATCTGCTTCACGCCTCTTTCCTTCGCCGCATGGATGGTTTTTTCCACCAGCACTTCCACCACAGCCTGCTGGAAGCTGGCAGCGATGTCTTCCGGCACAATGGGCTCGCCCATCATTTTCTGTTTATTGACATAGTTCAGTACGGCGGATTTCAGACCGCTAAAGCTGAAGTCATAGCTGTCTTCCTCCAGAAATACACGGGGGAATTTCACAGCATTGGGATTGCCTTTTTTGGCTGCTGCATCGATTTTCGGGCCGCCGGGATAACCCATACCGATGGCACGGGCAACTTTGTCATAAGCCTCACCAGCGGCGTCATCTCTGGTTCTGCCCAGAATTTCGTACTTGCCGTAATCGGACACATACACCAGATGGGAATGACCGCCGGAAACCACCAGCGCCATATAAGGCGGTTCAAAATCTTTATTTTCAATATAATTTGCACAGATATGTCCTTCGATGTGATGGACACCCACAAGGGGTTTATTTGCCGCAAAAGCAAGGGCCTTGGCTTCTGCCAGACCTACTAGCAGCGCACCCACCAGACCTGGGCCATAAGTCACACCGATGGCGTCAATGTCCTCCAATGTCACGCCTGCTTCCTGCAAAGCCTGTGTGATAACACCGTCGATGGCTTCGATATGTTTCCGGGATGCGATTTCCGGCACTACGCCGCCATAGAGAGTATGCAGTGCAATCTGTGACGAAATAATATTGGAAAGCACCTCTCTGCCGTTTTTCACAACGGCGGCGGCAGTTTCGTCGCAAGAGCTTTCCACTGCTAAAATCAATATATCTTTTTCCATATTTTATCCTTCCTTCGGGAAATACAATGTTGTCATTTTCCGTTCTTCACCCAACAGGGTATTGGGGAAAATATCTGTGGCATTCTGCAAAAACTCCGCTGGTTCCTGCAAAGCCGGGCTGAAATGGGTCAGCCAAAGTTCTTCCGCTTCGGCAAACTTCGCCAGTCTTGCCGCTTCGGAAAAGAGCATATGCTTATGCTCCAAAGCCTTCGGTTTCTTTTCTTCTTCCCCATACATGCCTTCACAGATGAAAAGCTGTACACCTTTTGCAAAATGCGCCAATCTGTCTACGGGACGGCTGTCTGTGCAGTATGCCATGGCAATGCCTGGACGTTCCGCCCCCAGCACCATATCCGGTGTATAGGTTTTGCCTTCAAATTCCACAGCGCCTTCCTTCTGCAGTTTGCCCCACAGCGGTCTGGGCAGACCCAGCGCTTCCGCTTTTTTCGGGTCAAATTTTCCGCGGCGTTTTACGTCGATACGGTAAGCATAGCAGCGTACCATATGATCCGCCTGACAGAAAGAAACTTCAAATTCTCCCAAACGCAGAGGATTTGGCGTATCTTTTCCCAATTCAATCAATTCCAAGGGGAAAGGCAGTTCCGGCGCAATCCGCCGCAGACCTTCCACCACATAAGCCAGCCCCTGAGGGCCTACTAACTTCAAAGGCTCCGTTCTGCCTGCATTGCCAATGGTCAGCAGCAGACCTGGAAGCCCGGAGATATGATCCGCATGAAAATGGGTAAAGCAGATGGCGTCAATATTCTTGAAACCCCATCCCTGCATTTTCATGGTTACCTGTGTGCCTTCGCCACAGTCAATGAGCATCATACGCCCATTGAGCCGCGCCGCAAGGGACGTGAGAAAACGCCCCGGCATGGGCATCATGCCGCCTGTTCCCAATAAGCAAATATCTAACATTCCCGTTCTCCTTTGTATTTTCTATTCAAACAAACTTACTCATGGTATATGATACCGCAAAGTGCTGAAAAACACAAGAGAAGCGCCCGCCTGCCCTCTGCTTTTGGATTTAAAAAAAGCGGAAGACCTGCCCCTTGCAAACCTTCCGCCATTTCATTGCTGATTATTTGTTAGATGCTTCTACCAAAAATTCACCATACGCTACATAAGTGGTAGGAGTATCTTTGCTGTACGCCTTCGTCTGTTCCAGATTAAAGAATGTCATATCCTCGCCTTTGCCTTCCTGATACTGATAAGGCACTGCCACACGGTATTTTCCGGGGGTCATGCTCTTTTCCCACTGCCAGAAGGTGAACTTTTTATCACGTTTGCCATCTGTGGGACCGCCTGTGGGAATGCTGTAAGTATCTGTGCTCACATAGGCTTTGGAATCAGGTTCTACCTTTGTCCAGTTATGTCCATCCCATTTTTCCAGCCAAAACTCATCGGATGCATAGAATACGGCATTTTCCTCGTTTTTCCACTGCATTTGCAGGCTCATGGTTTCTTTGTCGAAGCTTCCTTTCGGCTGAAGGGAAACATTGGGCATTCTGGCAGAAGTCAGTTTCACATAGTCCTTCTGGCCATCGGTGCTCCATTCCACATCCAGATTCATGGATTCCGCCAGTTCCCGCAAAGGCAGATATGCCCGATTATTTACCACCAGCGGTTTTGTTTCCAAAAGCAGTTCATGGGTGCCCATAAGGGTCAGATAATTGGAATCCAGTCCCAAAGAAACCTGCCATACCAACGGCTGATTATCCGCATCCAGCACTGTTTTCATCTGTTTTTTCACCAAAGCTGTACGGGTGCTTGTATCGTATGTCACATCCGCTCCCAGTACATCCGCCATGGCGCGCACCGGAAGCATCATGCGTCCATCTTCATAGACGATGTCTTCTTTTAGTACCACATTTCTTTTGTCCAATTTGATAACTACGTCGTTCTGGGCACCAAAAGCTGTCGCATTACAGCCCAACGCCAGCAGAACCGCCGCAATTACTGTTTTTCGCATCATTCAGATTCCCTCCTTCAAAATGGGTGCAGATTCTTGTTTACAGTATATCACCAATCAAAAACAGTTTTATTAGAATTCCTTTAATTTTTTCTTACGTTTCTGCTTTTTTCTCTGTACAAAACCGCGGGGACTTTTCCAGGAAAAAAATATTTTAAAAAAAGGGCGTTTTTTCTTGCAAAATCAAAAGTTTTCTGCTAGAATAACTTTGTTGTGTCACATACAAGCAATGAAGGAGGTGCAGGCAATGGCTAGATGTGAAATTTGTGAAAAAGGCCAGATCAAAGGTCATAGAATCAGCATTAACCGTAGTCAGGTTAGTAGACGTGCGAACAGAAAATGGAAACCCAATGTAAAGAAAATCAAAATCGTGGAAGATAACGGCAATGTAAAATCTATCTACGTTTGCACAAGATGCATGCGTTCCAACAAAATCACTCGTGCGATCTGATTTCAGCATAAAAAGAGCCTTCGTTTCGAAGGCTTTTTTGCGTTATATGGGTATTAAAAAAGAGAATTCCAAAAAGCAACTTCCCCTTAAGAAAACATAACAAATAAAATTTTAATAAAATAAGAAATCTAAAATCCTTTGTCATGATAAGGATTTTAGATTTCTTTGTTTTCTTATGAAGATGCCCCTAAGGAATTCTCTTTTTTTGTGTCCAGATTTTTACAGCATGGTCTGCAATGTTTTATCATAAGCCGCCGCAATGAAAGGCACGGAAATCTTCTTTTCTCTTGCCAATCTAACCGCATTGCCCACGATCTGCTCCAATTCATTCTGGGGCACACCATCTTTGATGTCCCGATAAAGAGAAGATGTGGAATTCAGGGGCATTGCCGCAAATTCCTGAAGATACCGTTCACGAATATCTTCCGGCAGATGTACCCCTGCCCCTTCCGCCAAGCGGTACAAATCGTCATAAGTTCCTTTCAGAAAAGCCATCCGCTGAGAATCTTCCAGAATACCGCCGGAAGGACAATCATAATACAGGAAAGCGCAGCTATTGCCACAAATCATCATAAACTTCGCCCAGATGGGTTCCAGAATATCCGCTGTATAAATGGTAGGCAGTCCCCCTGCCTGCATCATCGCCGCCAACTGCTCAGCTCTTTCGTTTTTCCGTCCGTCAGGGAAACCAAAACCTGCACGCAGCAGTGTGCCCACATTGACAACTTTCCCTTTTTCTACAATTTTAGACAGGCAATAAATGAAGCCATGGGCAATCTGCCCTTTTCCCAATGCTTCCTGTGCCTGCTGAGCCGCCATAAAGCCATTCTGCAAAGGAATGACCAGTGTATCATCCCGGACGATACTGCTGTATCTGTCACATACATCTTTCAAGGAATAGCTTTTGCATGCCAATACCAGCACATCTACGGTACCGATTTCTGCCGGATCATCGCTGACCAGTGCTGGATGGATGATCTGATCTCCCAAAACTTCGGATTCCAGAATCCAGCCTCTTTTCAAAACATTTTCCTTTGTTTCTCCTCTGGCGATCAATACGATCTCCGCGTTTTTATCTTTCACAACGGCACCGGCTACGGTGGCACCAACGCCGCCTGCGCCCAAAATACCAATTCTCATATGTTTACCTTCTCTCTTTATTCACGAATCTGTCCGTCACCGTAAATGATATATTTTGTGGTAGTCAATTCTGTCAGACCCATAGGCCCACGGGCATGGAGTTTCTGAGTACTGATGCCGATTTCCGCACCAAAGCCAAACTGTCCGCCGTCTGTGAAACGAGTGGAGGCATTCACATAAACTGCCGCCGCGTCCACTTCATTGAGGAACCGCTGGGCATTTGTATAGTTTTCTGTCACAATGGCTTCGGAATGACCTGTGGAATAACGGCGGATGTGGCTGATGGCTTCGTCCAAATCCTTCACCACTCTTGTAGAAATGATATAATCTTCGTATTCTGTTGCCCAATCTTCTTCCGTTGCCGCTACGGCACCGGGCACTCTGGCACAGGTGTCTTTATCCCCACGGATTTCCACCTGTTTTTCCTGCAACGCCTTACCAATCATAGGCAGGAAGGTATCTTTCAGACTTTCATGCACCAGCAGGCTTTCGCAGGCATTGCAAACACCGGGACGCTGTGTTTTGGCATTGATGACAATGCGCACTGCTTTTTCCAAATCCGCGCTTTCATCCACATAGACATGGCAGTTGCCCACACCCGTTTGGATAACAGGAACGGTGCTATTCTGCACCACATTCTGAATGAGCCCTGCGCCGCCTCTGGGAATGAGCAAATCCAGATAGCCATTGAGGCGCATCATTTCATTTGCTGTTTCCCGATTGGTATCCTGCACAATCTGTACGCAAGCACCGGGCAGACCTTCTTCTTCCAATGCTTTCTGGAATACAGAAACTACTTTTTTGTTAGTGCCAATGGCTTCCTTACCGCCGCGGAGAATGACCGCACTGCCGGCTTTCAGACAAAGACCAAAAGCATCCGCTGTTACATTGGGGCGGGCTTCAAAAATGATGCCGATAACGCCCATGGGCACACGTTTCTGCCCAATAATCAAACCGTTATCCAATGTTTTCATGGACAATACCTTGCCTACGGGATCATCCAGAGATGCCACCTGTCTTAAGCCATCTGCCATTTCTTCCAGTCGTTTTTCTGTCAGTGTCAGACGGTCAATGAATGCACCTTTGATGCCTGCTTCTACTGCCGCTTTCACATCTGCCTTGTTGGCTGCCAAAATTTCATCCTTTGCTGCCAGCAAAGCATCTGCCGCATGGCAAAGGGCTTTATTTTTTCTGGGTGTGGGAAGCACAGAAAGAACCACTGCCGCTTCTTTCGCCTGTTTTCCCATTTCTGTCAACATACTCATAAATAGAACTGCCTCCTTAATCAAAAAAGCCGTTTCTTTCCATTATACTTGTACCCCATGGAAAAAAACAGCTTTTTTTCGATTCTCTATGAAATTCTTTGTACAATTGTTGCCACCACAAATACAGTGAAAAGTCCTCCCGCCAATGACAAAGGAAAACAAGGAAATTTCTTTCCTGCTGTCATCGTACGCAATATGAGAAACCAGAAGCAGCCATAAAAACAGACAACCCCCACTGCTGACACAAGGGCAACAAGGAAATACGGCAAAATCCCCAGCCATACCAACAGACCATAAGCTACCGCCGCCAGCAGCAGACCTATCTGCTCTCCTGTGTTTTTATAAACAGGGTTTATATTTTCTTTGGCAGGAGAAAAATTTGCTGCCAGCAAAAACAGCCCCGGCAGTCCGTATCCAGCCAATGCCCCCGTCAACACACGGAGCAAATTGTTACTCTGCCAAAAACCCAGATAACTGCCCACACCATCAATGGCAATTGGCAGGAAAGACAAAGCTGCCAGCACCATACCAGAGGGTGAAAACGGGCGATTTCCGTCTTTTCTCCCCGCCAGCCATAAGAATATCACACCCAGTACAATACCGCCTTCAATGGCTGTACAACGGGCACAGAGCGGACTTTGACAGCTTCCCCAGAAAAAACTGCGCTCTGCCATCTGGTGACAGACAGCAGAGCCAAAAAAATCAAATACATTCATGATTCTCAGAAGTTATAACTTACAGAATAAGGTACAGCTGCCAAACCAGACAGACCACCAATGATGCAGCAGATCAGGCTCAGGCCCAGCATAACAGCACTGATGATGGTAATCAGTTTACCGAACTTCTGATTATCTTCCACGGGACTCTTCATCAGAGCAATACCGGCAATAAGACCGGCAATGGCACCAATACCGCCTACCAGAATAATCAGCACGATAACAATGACTTTCAGGGCAGGATGGATTCCCTGTTCATTGGCAGGCTTATATTCTGTGTTGGTACCGCCGCTTGCCCATGTGCCGCCGCTGGTATTTTCTGTGCTTTCAAATTTCTGATAAGTGCCTTTGGCATCCTCTACGGTAAAAGAATTCACCTTTTCCGCAGGCTGGTCATCAGCCTGTGTTGTTTCGGGACGGGTATTTTCTTTTACACCGCAAATAGGACAGCCCAAACTTTCATCTATAATTTCTCTTCCACATTTCGGACAAAAACTCATCGTTCATCTCTCCTTTTGATTCCTTCTCCAAAGCAAGTTCCTACATCTTCGCCAGCCAAAATCCGATGGATTACCGTAGGGTCTTCCCCATGGGCAATGGCCATGGCTGTTCCGGCTTTCTTACAGATTTTTGCCGCTTCCAGTTTTGTCTGCATACCGCCTACACTGAAAGCAGAACCTTTTCCGCTTGCCATCTGTTCGATTTCCGGCGTTACTTTTTCCACATAAGAAATCCGCTTCGCGTCTGCGTGCTCTCTGGGATTTTTGTCATACAGAGCGTCAATATCTGTCAACAATACCAGCAGATCTGCGCCTGTCACCTCCGCCACCATGGCAGAAAGGCGATCGTTATCGGAAAATTCGATTTCGTATGTAGAAATGGTGTCATTGGCATTGACAATGGGAATGATGCCCATTTCAAACAATGTTTCAAATGTATTATGGGTGTTGGTATATCTTTCTTCTGTGCCCATTTCTTCTTTTGTCAGCAAAATCTGGGCAACTGTCTGATTATACCGATCAAAAAAGTTATGATAGATCTGCATCAGCATTGCCTGACCAACTGCCGCCGCTGCCTGTTTTTCCCTGGTAACAGTGGGACGGGAAGGCATTGACATACGCACAGCGCCTACGCCAATGGCACCACTGGTGACCAACGCCACATCCATGCCCCGGTTGCGCAGGTCTGTCAGCACCCATGCCAGTTCTTCGATCCGTTTCAAATTCAATCTGCCATTGGGATAGGTAATGGTTGCGGTACCTACCTTAATGACAATTCTTTTACAGTTTTTCAGCGTTTGACGCATACGCAATAACCCCCTCCTTCACTTCCATACTGTGAGTATACACTATTTTCCTTTTGGAAAAAAGCAATTTTTCCAATCTCAATAAAATTGTAATATTGTCTGAAGAAGACATAAAAAAACAGAGAGACTTCCCTTGCGGGAAATCTCTCCATTTGATCAGGCAACGCCTGTTTTTATTTCATTTTGAAATCCTGTGAAACCTGATTACTGGTTAGCCAGTCTTTTGTAGTTTTCCAGTCTTTCTTTTGCGTTCTTTTCGGACTGTTCGAACAGTTCTTCCGCTACTTCGGGGAATGTTCTCTGCAGTGCGCTGTAACGAACTTCGCTCAGCAGGAAGTCTCTGAAGCTTGCTGTGGGTTCTTTAGAATCCAGAGTGAAGGGGTTCTTGCCTTCTTCTTTCAGAGTAGGGTTGAATCTGAACATATGCCAGTAACCTGCTTCAACTGCACGTTTGATTTCGTTCTGAGCGCCGCTCATGCCGCCTTTCAGACCGTGGTTGATACAAGGAGCGTAAGCGATGATCAGGGAAGGACCATGGTAGCTTTCAGCTTCCAGCAGAGCTTTTACCAGCTGGTTCTTGTCTGCGCCCATTGCAACCTGTGCAACGTAAACGTAGCCATAGCTCATAGCCATCATACCCAGGTCTTTTTTCTTAACTCTCTTACCGGAAGCAGCGAACTGAGCAACTGCACCAGCAGGAGTAGCTTTGGAAGCCTGACCGCCTGTGTTGGAGTAAACTTCTGTATCGAATACCAGAACGTTTACATCTTCGCCGGAAGCCAGTACGTGGTCCAGACCGCCGTAACCGATATCGTAAGCCCAGCCGTCACCACCGAAGATCCACTGAGATTTTTTAACCAGCTGATCTTTGTTTTCCAGTACGTAGGAAACGATGTTCTTAGCTTCTGCATCTGTGCCAGCATAGCCTTCCAGTGCAGCTACCAGAGCGTCGGATGCTTCTCTGGATTTTTCACCATCGAACATTGTTTCAACCCAAGCATCAACAACACCTGCAACGGAAGCGTCGATTGCTTTCAGGTTTTCCAGTTTTTCTTTCAGACCGTTTCTCATCTGTTTAACAGCGGAAGCCATACCCAGACCATATTCTGCGTTGTCTTCGAACAGGGAGTTAGCCCAAGCGGGACCACGGCCATCTTTATTTGTTGTGTAAGGCATAGAAGGTGCGGAACCACCCCAGATGGAGGAGCAGCCTGTTGCGTTTGCAACGTACATTCTATCACCAAACAGCTGTGTTACCAGTTTTGCGTAAGGTGTTTCGCCACAGCCTGCGCATGCGCCGGAGAATTCCAGCAGAGGCTGTTCGAACTGAGAACCTTTCACGGAACCTTTGCCCATAGGGTTAGCTTTAGGAGCAACTTCGTCGATTGCGTAATCCCAGTTAGCAACTTCAGCTTCCTGTGTAGCCAGAGGTTTCATAACCAGAGCTTTGTTAGGAGCAGGGCATACTACTGCACAGCTACCGCAGCCCAGGCAGTCCAGAGCGGAAACCTGCATTCTGTATTTCAGACCAGCAAATGCAGCGCCGCCTTTAGCGTCTACTGCTTTGAATGTAGCAGGAGCTTTTGCAGCTTCTTCTTCTGTCAGCAGTACGGGACGGATTGAAGCGTGAGGACATACATAAGAGCACTGGTTACACTGGATACAGTTTTCAGCGTTCCATTCGGGTACGTCAACAGCAACACCACGTTTTTCGTAAGCAGCTGTACCGCAAGGGAATGTACCGTCTTCTCTGCCGGAGAATGCGGATACGGGCAGTTTGTCGCCTTCCTGTGCGTTCATAGGAGCTACAACTTTATCAACGAATTCTGTGGATTTTCTAGCAGCTGCTGCTTCTGCATCTTCTGCAGTTGCCCAGGAAGCAGGGATTTCAACTTTCACTGCACCGTCTACACCACGGTCAACAGCAGCGTAGTTCATGTTCAGGATTGTGTCACCCTTCTTACCATAGGATTTTGTGATAGCAGCTTTCATGTATTCAACAGCCTGGTCAATGGGGATGATGTTTGCCAGTTTGAAGAATGCAGCCTGCAGTACAGTGTTGATTCTGTTGCCCAGACCGATTTCTTTAGCAATTTCTGTACCATTGATGATGTAGAAGTTTGCTTTTTTAGCAACCAGCTGTCTTTTCAGTTTAGCGGGCAGGTGCTGTTCCAGTTCTTCTACTGTCCAAGTTGTGTTCAGCAGGAATGTACCGCCTTCGTTCAGTTCTGTAACCATGTCGTACAGATTTACATATTCCTGTTTGTGACAAGCAACGAAGTCTGCTGTCTTAACCAGGTATGTGGAGCGGATAGGTTTGTGACCGAAACGCAGGTGGCTCTGTGTGATACCGCCGGACTTTTTGGAGTCGTAGCTGAAGTAAGCCTGTGCGTACATGTCTGTGTGGTCACCGATGATTTTGATGGAGTTTTTGTTAGCACCAACAGTACCGTCAGCGCCCAGACCCCAGAATTTGCAGCTGATTGTGCCGTCATCACCTGTAACGTTAACTTCTTCGCCAACTTCCAGAGAGTGGTTGGTTACGTCGTCCACGATACCGATTGTGAAGTGGTTTTTGGGTTTGTCCAGAGACAGGTTAGCATATACAGCGATGAACTGTGCAGGTGTAACGTCTTTGGAACCCAGACCATAACGGCCGCCAACAACAACAGGAGCGTTTTCTACTTCGAACATTGCTGTGCAAACGTCCATGTACAGAGGTTCGCCCTGTGCGCCGGGTTCTTTTGTTCTATCCAGAACAGCGATTTTCTTAACTGTTTTAGGGATAGCTTCCAGCAGTTTTTCAGCAACGAAAGGTCTGAACAGGTGAACTTTAACCAGACCAACTTTTTCGCCTTTAGCTGCCAGGTAGTCGATTGTTTCTTCAATAGCTTCACAAGCGGAGCCCATAGCGATGATGATTCTTTCAGCATCGGGAGCACCATAGTAGTTGAACAGTTTGTAATCTCTGCCTGTGATTCTGTTGATTTCACCCATGTATTCTTCTACTACTGCAGGCAGAGCATCATAGAATTTGTTTGCTGCTTCACGAGCCTGGAAGTAGATGTCAGGGTTCTGAGCTGTACCTCTGATAACGGGATGTTCAGGGTTCAGCGCGTTTCTCTTGAATGCGTTAACTGCATCCATGTCGATGATTTTAGCCAGTTCATCATAGTCGATGCATTCGATTTTCTGGATTTCGTGGGATGTACGGAAACCATCAAAGAAATGCAGGAAAGGTACACGGCCTTTGATTGCGGACAGATGTGCTACGCAAGCCAGATCCATAACTTCCTGTACGCTGTTGGAAACCAGCAGAGCGAAACCTGTCTGACGACAAGCCATAACGTCGGAGTGGTCACCAAAGATAGACAGAGCGTGAGCTGCCAGCGCACGAGCTGTTACATGGAATACACCGGGAAGCAGTTCGCCGGAGATTTTGTACATGTTGGGGATCATCAGCAGCAGACCCTGAGATGCTGTATAAGTTGTTGTCAGAGCGCCAGCTGCCAGGGAACCGTGTACGGTACCGGAAGCGCCTGCTTCAGACTGCATTTCTACTACTTTAACAGTCTGACCAAAAAGGTTTTTCTTGCCATTTGCTGCCCAATCGTCTGTTTTTTCAGCCATTGGGGAGGAAGGTGTGATGGGGAAAATACCAGCTACTTCTGTAAACGCATAGGAAGCGTATGCAGCAGCTTCGTTACCGTCCATCGTTTTCATTACTTTAGACATTTTTTGTTCTCCTCCTTATTTTGTAAATCTTCTGTATTTTACAAAACTTTGCTTTCGGGAAATCCCTAGGTCTGCACGGAAAGCCGTGCATGCCGTGCTGCCTGCCCGGTGTAGATACATCTGCAAAGACACTCTTGTCATACAACGTGCCCCTTTTGCCTGACCGCAGCACTGCTTCAAGTTCCTGTTTATTATACAATCAAATTCTGACGATTTCAACCGCAAAATGGAAATAAAACCGTTATGTTTCTAACAAAAGACCCTTTGTGCGAATTGACGGTGCCTGTCATGTATAAAAAAATATTTTTATGCAATTTATAGACATTTTCTCGATGTATCTGCAAAAATGCGGCGCTTATATGTCAGACAAAGCCTTTTTTCTTTGTGATATTTTGTACTTGAATCTATACACTCCGTTTCAGATTGATATGAAAATATCAAACATGAAAAAAATATATTGTATACATAAAAGCACCCCTATGAAAGTTTCATAGAGGTGCTTTGAAACATCTATTTATGCAATTAAAAACTTGTATTTGTCCTTCCAAACACTCTGTGCCATTTCCGCAGGTACGGAAACTGCCTGATATGTGCCGTTTTCTTCGTCATTGGAAAGCAAAATCCATTCTTTGTCCGCGGAAATGTAATAATTTTCCGGATCTACGTCCTCCGCATAGACATGAAGTTCTGTTTCAATGTCTCTGCTGACTGTCAAATCGAAAATATTTACATATTTTTGTCCTTGCAGGTCAATATTGACACCTTGACTGGACAATTTACCGTCTACATCCACTTCCCAATAGAAGGAAAGGAAGTCCACACCCATATAGCCTTTCACAAAACCAAGGCGTACATGATCGGGTTTGGGCATGTCCGCAGTTTCTTCTGCCCCTTCTTCCTGTTCCGCATTTGCTTCTGGTTCCGCATTGGTCTCTGTTTCTGCATTTGCTTCCCCTTCAGCCTGGGCATCTGCTTCTCCTTCGCCAGACTGTTCTACCGCTTCTGCTTCTTCCGCCGCTTCTTTGGCTTCTTCCGCAGGAACTACATTAGGGAAAGATGCCAGCTGTTCCAGTGCAAAAGATTCAAAAGCATCATTCAGACTTTTTTCATAACTGATATCGTTCAGACCAACTACAACTGGAATTTCCGCAGAGTAATTTCTCTCTCCGTCTACGCCTTCCAGCATACGTCCCGCAATGACAGGTTTTGTATTATCACCTGTTTTGATGGTCACCAGCTGCTGACTGCTGTCCCAGATAACTTCTGTGGCGAAATAATCAGAAAACACATCGGAAGATACATACAGACAGCCATTGATGGCTTCCACTTCCCGATCCAGTGTAATTTCATAACCATTGAGCTGGGCATCTCTGCTGCCGCGGTTCAAAAGCAATTTCTTTCCATAAAAAGAAATCTCTGTGGCTTTTTTCTCACGATCCCAGGCAACACTGCCGCCCAGACCTTCCACCACATTTCTGACAGGCAGAAGCAGAACTTCTTCATCATCGTAATAGATCGGCATATTTTCCATATCTGCCAGTGTTGTGGTATCACCTGCCTGTGGAGGCTGCGGTTTTTCGTCTGCCACTTCCATTTCCAGTTCCTGCTGTCTGGTCAGGTACATGGAAAGGGACAGTGCGCCGCCTACCAGCGCTGCCGCTGCCACAACAATGACCGTTAATTTTTTCCATCCCATATTTTTCCCTCTTTCTTTGGGTTTTTCCCGAGCATCATACCACAATGACGAGGAAAAATCAACAAAACCACTGAAAAATTAGTATAATTGACAGATTTTTTAAGAAATCCCAAAATATGATTCCCAAGAAGCCATAGAAAAAGCCCGTATGACGAAATCATGCAGGCTTTGTTTCTCATTATTATGCGGAGAGTTCTACCGCCAGATTTCTGCGGATCAATACGCGATTCAACCAGCTTGGCTCCTTGGCATCAGAAAGAACAATATCTTCTGTCTGCGCATTCCAGGAAATATCTGTTTCTGTCATCACAGCCAGATCCCGCAGCTTATAATATGTTTTTCCTTCATAAATACAATAGGATACTTCTGTTGTTTTCCCTTGGTATGTGATCTTGGAAGTTCCCATGGCGCGGGTGGTATCAGCAGGAGAAACAGGCAGAGAAATGGTTTTGCCCAACTGCGCAAATACTCTGCTGGCATCATCTGCTGTCAGATAATAAGTACCGCCGCCATAAAAAGCGTCCACAGCAAAACTGCTTCTGGGGCTTTTGACATTGATGCTTTCCATCCTGGCATGGTCTGGCAGAACTTTATGCCAAGGGTTTGCGGGATCAGGGTCTGTTGGATCCCAGCCTCTCAGCTTTGTATCATTGACATTCAGCTTCTGGGGCTGTTCCGGCTGGATGGGCAAAGGATTGTTGTTCTTCACCATACGGATGGTAGTACCCGCAGGACAGTTATCATAAATCCATCTTGCGTTTTCCACAGTCAGACGCACACATCCCATGGAAGCAGATGTCCCCAATTTGTTATATTCCAGATATTCCAGAGAGCCTTTATCGTACATAGTATAATAAGGTACGGAATGGAACAGGATGCTGCCGGTGATACGTGTGGCATACTGTCCGTAAACATTGCCGAACAGGGCACGCCATACATATTTATCTGTTGTACGGAATGTACCGGTGGGTGTAGCAGGGCCTACGGAGCAGACAAAGGCGCAGTCAGGCACCGTATACTTCCCAGCGGCATCTTTTTTATAAACAGTAACCACATTCTGTGTCAGATTGACTTCTACCTCATACGGATATTCTGCTGCCTGCGCCATCTGCGGTACGCCCATAAACAGAAAAAGCGCCATAAACAACAATGATAATTTCTTTCTCATGTAAATCCCCCTTTTTTCGCATAAAATTATCCAAAAAAACGCAGAAGAAATCTTCTGCGCAATTTTTGGAACAAATCGAGATAAAATCCCCTTTTGCCGCTTCATACAGCAAAGTTTATTTTGTTCTCAGAATGGAGATGAGGGGAGTCGAACCCCTGTCCGAAAACCCATCTGTAAGAACTTCTCCCATCACAGTCAGTCTTTTAGAATTCCCTCAGACCATCGCCGAATGACAGGCTATGTTCCTTGGTAGCTTCATGAGTCTTTTTCCGCCGCAAAGCTTAAGCGAAAAAGTGCCCCGCCAAGTCGATGCCAAGCTCCCCGGCGGCAGGAATCCGGGGGTTGACAGCTGCCGCAATTAGGCAGCGTATGCTAATTTATTGTTGTCGTTTCTTTTTAGAAAAGTTTCCGGCTTGATGACGCAGTTCACCGGCCTGCGGATGGCTATCCCTACTTTCAAGACTCCCGTCGAAACCATTACATCCCCGTGTGTCTTATAAAGTAAGATTACGAATCTTAAACTCTTTTTCCGCCTGACGACGCATGTCGTTTTTGGCAATGGTCTCACGCTTGTCATAGAGTTTTTTACCTTTTGCCAGCGCGATATCCACTTTTACCAGACTGCGGTCGAAGTAGACCTTCAAAGGTACCACCGTATATCCGGCAGCCTGCACCTGTGCGGCGATCTTGCGGATTTCGTTTTTGTGCAGCAGCAAACGTCTGGTGCGCAGAGGATCTTTATTGAAGATATTCCCCTGTTCATAAGGACTGATATGCATGTTCATAATGAAAGCCTGCCCGTTTTCAATGCGGATAAAGCTTTCCTTCAGACTGCATTTGCCAGCCCGCAGACTTTTCACTTCTGTGCCAACGAGAGAAATGCCTGCCTGATACACGTCTTCGATAAAATAATCATGATATGCTTTTTTATTCTGTGCGATCAGCTTTGTGCCGTTTCCCTTTGCCATTGGTTCACTTCCGTTCTGTCTACTTTTTGCGTTTTCTTCTGCATGATAGATTATATCACAGATTCCAAAAAAATCAAATGACGTTTCTGTTACAAATTTCGAAAGAAATATGACAGCTTTCGCAAATCTCGAAATACATTTCTTCCATATATTCTGCCAAAGAAGCAACCTCCATACAGGAAAAATCTCCGTCAAAAGCTGAAATCATCATCGGATTCCAGCTTTTGACCAGATAATCATTTAAAATTCAAAGGCTTCTTCCGCGAATACAAAATCAATGGTTCCCAATTCTTTGGATACTTTTGCCACAGTCACCTGCACAGCATCGCCAAGGCGATAAATCTTTCCACCTCTCTTGCCTACTACCTGCATGTTTCTGTCGTCAAATTCATAATAGTCATCATCCAGCTGATTCAGAGCAACCATACCTTCCACGGTGTTTGCCAGTTCCACATAAATACCCCAGTTGGTAACGCCGGAAATGATGCCTTCATAAGTTTCACCGATTTTATCCAGCATGAATTCTACTTTCTTCAGTGCATCTGTATCCCGTTCGGCGTCCTCTGCCACACGTTCACGCTTGGAACAATGCTGGGCAATGTCCGGCATTTTCTTCCGATAAGACTGTTCCCGTTTGCCGCTCATTTCTCCTGCCAATGTGAGTTTGATGAGACGATGGATTTCCAAGTCAGGATAACGGCGTATGGGTGATGTGAAGTGGCAGTAATATTTTGCCGCCAGACCAAAATGTCCCTGATTATCCGCTGTGTATCTTGCCTGCATCATGCTGCGCAGCACCATGCGAGTGATGATACGTTCTTCCGGCTTGCCTTCCGCTTCTGCCAGCACCCGCTGGATTTCTCTGGGATGGATTTCTCCGTCTTTCTTCTTCACACGATAGCCAAAGCCACGGATGAACTGTTCCATTTTTTCTGTTTTTTCTCCGTCAGGCTCCTGATGGGAGCGGAACACAAAGGGAATTTCCTGCCAGAAGAAGTTTTCCGCAACGGTTTCGTTGCAGACCAACATAAATTCCTCAATGAGGTTTGTGGCAATATTCCGATCATAGGGCTTGATGTCAATGGGTTTACCCTGCTCGTCCAAAATGATTTTGGATTCCGGCAGATCAAAGTTTACAGAACCGCGTTTTTTCCGTTTTGCCACCAGAATTTCTCTGAGTTCATTCATTTCTTCCAACATGGGAACGATTTCCGCATATTTTTCCAAAAGTTCCGGTGTCTTGTCCTCCAGAATCTCCCTTACGGCTGTGTAGGTCATGCGGTAATCGGAATAAATCACAGAGTTGACTACACGGTGGTTCACCACATACCCTCTGTGGTCGATTTCCATGATGCAGCTCAGTGCAAGGCGATCTTCATGAGGATTCAGGGAACAAATGCCGTTGCTCAGCTTATGGGGCAGCATAGGAATCACCCGATCTACCAGATACACACTGGTACCTCTTTCGTAAGCCTCTTTGTCCAAAGCAGTATGTTCCTGCACATAATGGGAAACGTCCGCAATATGCACACCCAGTTCATAATTTCCGTTATCCAGTTTTGTCAGGGAAACAGCGTCGTCCAAGTCTTTGGAATCTTCCCCATCGATGGTGATGGTCAGTACATTGCGCAAATCTTCTCTGCCCATCATTTCTTTTTCATTGATTTCCAATTCCACATTTTCGATTTCCTGATACACTTCATCAGGGAATTCCACAGGCAGTTCATATCTGCGGATTACAGAAAGAATATCCACACCGGGGTCGTTGATGTGCCCCAGAATCTCAATGATCTTCCCTTCTGGATTCCGTCTGTCTTCACCGTAGTCTGTGATTTCTACCACAACTTTATGCCCAGTCACTGCACCCATGGTATTTTCTCTGGAAATGAAAATATCTTTTGCGACCTTTTTGTCGTCTGCTGTGACAAAGCCGAAGCCTTTCACCTGTTCAAAGAGACCAACCAGACGGGTCATGCCTCTTTCCAGCACGCGAATAATGGTACCTTCTGCTTTTCTGCCGCTGCCGCCGCCACCGGTCACTTTATACAGCACTCTGTCTTTCTGCAAAGCACCGTTGGTTTCTGACGCGGGAATGAAAATATCCGCACCGCCTTCATCTGGTGTTACAAAACCAAAGCCCTTTGCATGACTGATGAATGTTCCTGTTGCCATCTGCAAAGCTTCCGGTACAGCCAATTTTCCTCTTTTTGTTTCAAATATTTTCCCTTCATCGATGAGTTCTGCGATGATTTGTTCAAAATATGTCCGATCTTCTTCCGGCACACCCAACAGCACACGCATGTCTTTTCGTTTCATGGGTACATATGCCGGACTTTTCATACATTCCAGAATGCGTTCTTTTCTTTCCTGTAATTGTTCTTTCTCCATAGTTCCTCCTTTTCTCCTTTCTTTCTACAAAAAAAGGGACGCATTTCTGCATCCCTCGCTCGTTCTTATCCAATCAGATTGATTACCAGTGCCAGAATCATGAACAGAGCGCCGCCGATTTTTGTGTATCTTTCCAAAGCGCCTTCCATGGAACTGCCTTTATTTTTGCTCCAGTATGTGTCGCCGCTGCCGCTGCCGCCGCCGCCAATTGCGCCCAGACCAGCAGAACGTTTGGACTGTAACAGAATGATAATGCACAGTAATACAGACAGAATAATCATTACAACGGATAATACTAAACCAAGTGTTGCCATGTGTCAAAACCTCCCAATATTATTTGTAATGGTCACAAAAAACCATTCTCATTTTCAAACAGTAAAAGTATTGTATCATACTACCGCTCTGCCTGCAAGTCTTTTTCCAAAAAAAGTCAGGCTTTCAAAGGGATTTTAAGAAAAATATCATTTTTCCGACAAAGAAAAAACGGAAAAGATTTTTTATTCAATCCTTTCCGTTTCTTCCGAAAAACAAACCCATGTATTCTAAACATATTCTGATACTTTCATATATCCAGACAGATCCGCAAAAGGAATCTCTCCATAAGTCCAGCCGCTTTCTTTCAGCTCTCCATGATTCAGTGCTCCCACTTTTCCATGGGTATTGGTATTGAACAGTACCTCAAAGACCAGATTTGCCGGAATCAATGTCTTCCAGTATGACAAAATCTGTTCCTTCTTTTGCTTTTCTTTCAGCTCCAGCACAATGGTCAGCCGATAAGCTCCATGATCCAGCTTCGCTTGATAATTCCCTGCACCGCAAAAAGTATCCAGCCATTCCTGCATCATAAAAAATGTGTATGGTCGCCTGCTGTTCCAGTAAGAAAGCACCCTTTCCCGCAAAGTTTCCGTATCTTCTGTTTCCGATACGAAGAGCCCCATCATGACAGCCCTGCGCAAAAGCCCTTTTCTTGTAGCAGTCAAAATCCATTGATCCTGCTCCATCTCCTGCTTTGCCTTGGCTTCTTCTTCCAGAATTTCTCCTTCTATTTCTCCCAGTTTCTGAAATTCCGCATATTCCGCCAAAAAGTCAGGTAAATACCGTAAATATCTCTGTGCCGTCATGTCACCACCTCAAATCCTTCCAGAACAGGAATTTCATCCGCCTGCATCTGCAAATTACTTTCCTGTCCATTGATGGTACAGTTCTGCACATCCAGCACTCCTGTCGCAGCAAGAGCCGCCGATTCCAGATAACTGATTCTGACAATGAGATATTCCGCCTCTGCCCATGTCTTTCGCAGCTCCAGAAGATATGCTTCAATTCTTTCCTGTATCTCACGTTTGCCGCTTTCCGTGTCAGCATCCGCCTGCCAGGTGATCTCCATGGAAATATTGCATTTGACTTCTGTTACACCTTCCACTGTTACTTTGTGCCCGATGGGTGCAAGCCCATATCCTTCTCCCCGCTTCTCCGGGTCGATTTCTTTCTGCAAAGCCTCCAGTTCCATTTCGGTGGGCGCTTTCCACCCTTGGTCGATGATGACTAACTTTACAGTACCGCCGCCCTGCCATACGGGATAGACTTTCACGCCGCCCACATTCTGCAAAGCCCCAACTTTCAGCTTGTAGTCCGCAATATTTCCCCCAAACGCATCAGCCGAAAAACTGTCCATATACCGTTTCCGCAGCATATCGTCGCTTTCTGCATCCTCACCGTCTGTCCGCAGTTCCGTCAGTTTCGCCTCTGCCAACCCTTCCAGATGGTTCACTGGCAGCAGCGTCCCCAAATAACTGTTGCCGTCCTCTCCGGCTGTTTCGCATTCCAGCACCACTCTGCCGTTTTCTTCCATAAGAACCTGATAGTAATAAGGCTCCAGGTAAAACCGCTCTCCCTGTTTCAGCGGATAGGCTTCTCCTTCTGCATCTGTAAAACTTCCGTAAAAAGTCGCCTTGGTTGCCTCTTTTCGCATGACACCTCGTTCCGCACATCGTCTGGTCAAATCATCCCCAGTTGCCGTATCCGCAAAGGTTCTGTTTTCCAGCATGGTCAGATCCGCATAAAAAGCCGCTGTTTCTGCCGCGTTTGGCCCCATGGCATCAAAGATCAGACTCCCCTGCCGTCTGTCCCTTTTGTCCTGGGTCATTGCCAGTTTTCTTTCCATCAATTCTTCATAGCTTTCGTACATTCAGATTTCCACCGTCCTTTCTGCCTCCAAATCCCCCCATATAGTCTGCACCCGAAAAGTCGCCGTCACACTGCCCTTTTCCGTTTGAAAAGAAAAATCCGTCACCGCTTCGATACGGTCATCAGCAAGAAGCGCCTCTGTGATTCTTCTTTGCAGCTCCGGAATCACAAAACTGACTGCTTTTCCAAAAAGGTCTTCCAGCTCCACACCATAATTCCAGTCATAGATGACATATTTGTACCGTTCCGTCTGCAATATCTTGTAAACGGCCTGTTTCACCGCTTCCATGCCGTCCAAAGCCCCACGAACTTCCTTTTTTTCTTCTGACATACGATATGTCATGGAGGGCATATGCGCTGATGTATCCAGTATCAATCGTTCCGTTCCTGTGGGAATCATTGCCCTCCTCCTTTCACTCTGTCCAGCACAATATACTGCTGTCCCCCTGCTGTCTTTGCCATCAGCACTTTTTCTCCATCCTGCAAAGCTGTTCCTCGAATCATGCGGTAAAAAGACCATCGGTCTCCTTCCGCCTCTGTCCATGTGCGAATCTGCCCCAACTCCTCATGCTCCGTCACATTTCTGCTCAAAAGTAAAAACCGCTCTGGCAGCAAAGGGCCATTTTCAATTTGAATGGAAAGGGGTGCCGCCGCTACAACGGTTCCCGTACAAAAATCCGCCATACTGCCTCTGTCCGCAGCCTCCAAAGCAATTTCCTTCAATAACTCTATCATTCCTTAACCCCCTCTTGCCTTTCTCGCGCCAGAAAGATGGGCTTCCCGCAGTTTTGCCGTCAATGCCTCCATAACCTGATTCACATCGGCGCTTTCCCGCACCTGCCCAATGGAAATGGAAATCTGCTGCGATGCTTCAGCAGTATTCTCTTTTTTCTGCCATTGCCGCAGCAGCCGCAGAATTTCTCCTTCTGTACCATCTGCTGCAAATATCGGTGAAAGCAGTGTTTCTCCCATTTTTTCCATTCCTGTTCCAGCCATCTCCGTCGGCATTTTTGCAGTTCTTTCAGACTGTTCCATCCAAAAACTTTCTTCTGCCTTCCCCTGTCTACTTTCCTGTATTCTCTCTCCAACAACTTCCATATTGGCAGCAATCTTCTTTTTTCTCTCTTCCAAAAAAGAAATGCTTTCTTTTTCTGTCTGTCCTTTTTCCAAAATCGCCATCAAATTTTTTTGAGAACCAATCTTCTCCAAGGAATCCGCTGTTATTTTCTTATCCTCTGTCGAAAAATCCCTTTTCGGCAAAAACTTAATGATTTCTTTTATAACTTCATCATTTCCCATTTCTTTTTTCCGAAAAACCTCACCTTCTTCCGGCATCTTCAATCCCTTTTCCTCTACCTCATTCCAGACATCCATCCACATTTTCAGAAAAGATGATATTTCCATACCTTACCCCCTTTCCGCCTCCTGCATTTTTTCTATTTCCAAATCAATGACAGCGCAGTAAAACATCCGCTCTGCCAAATCCATCTGCACCCATTCCTTTGGACGCACACCATACTTTCGGAGGGCATAACTGGCATAATCCGCCTCGTCAATGCCCTCCCGTATCAGTTTTTTGCCGTTTCTCTCCGCTCTGCCTTTCGCTTCTGAAATCCGTTCAGTACCATAACTGCCTTTTGCAGACGCAGATATTCTGCCGGTGTCAGCATTTTTTGCAGCACTTCCACACTGCTTTTTGCTCCATAGCTTTCCCATAGCTTCCTATCCTGCAAGTCAGGAAAAACCACCGCCGCCGCACAGAGATTTTCTTCTGTTTCTTTTTCCATTTTTCGCAGTTCCGCTTCTCTTACAGCCCGAATTTCCCAAAGCAGCTCTCCATCTTCAAATCTGTCAGACACCATGATTTTCTCATTTGGTGGCAGATAGCAGTTTTCCTGAAAAAAACATTCCAACTCTCTCATGTTACTCCTCCACTCTCATTTCCAGCTTCATTTTGTGTTCCCCATCTTTGAAAATATGGGTGGATTTCTCAATAAGGCTCATTTTGGCAATGCCAATCTCCGCCAGATCGGGAATTTCCAAATATACTGACTGTCCCGCTGTCAAAAACAAATCCCCATTGATGTTCTCCACAGTCAATTCTTTCACTACCCGGCATTTTTCCTGCAAAACACTTTCTGCCATTTCCTTCAGCTGTGCTTCTGTCAAGGTAAAAGGCACATGAGCGTAATACTGCAATTTCCCCCATGTCCCCACCTTCTCCGCATTCTCTGCCTGAAACGCCAGATGTTCTGTTTCCTTTCGCCCAGCCTGATAGAGCTTCACTGTATTGCAAGTGTCCTTGCTGATGTCCGTCCGATACCAGTAATCACTGATTCCCCCGTCACAGCGGAGCACCCCATTTGTCACCAACTCCTGCCGTTCCCGCAGCATCAGCCTGCCGCCACCGTCAAAGAAAAAATATTCCTTTCCTGTCGCTTTTTCCGTCAAGTCCAAAGCCGACTGAATCATATCCAGCAAGGTTTGTCCTTCCTCAATCCGCTGGGGAATCTTCCATCCCGTATCCGTCATGGTTCCAACAGGCAGCCCAGCTCCTGTGGCAATCATTTTTGCCACTTCCGTTGCCGTCTTGTCCCAGTACACATAAGTGTCCTTGTTTTTCGCCAGATAAAAAAGCATATCAAAAGCTGTTACCGCAATGATCTGTGCCGAAGTTCTCTCTTTTGTCATAACCCATCCTGAAAATCGCAGAAGCCCATCCACATAAAACTGCACCTTATCCCCTTCCACAAAGTTCAAAATGCCATCCCGTACCACAGAAAACCGTAGACAACCCGCCTCCATACGAATACTTTGGACAAGTTCCACACCTTCCAATGTCACAGGCGTAGCGTCATACACCGTACCGTTATGGGCAATCAAAATCCGAAATTCCATCTTTCCGCCCCCTTACAGCTTGATGACCTGTCCGGGATAAATCAAAGAAGGATTACTGATACCATTTTTCTTTGCCAGTTCTCCAAACTTTGACCCATCTCCCAGTTCCTTTTTGGCGATGTTCCAAAGGTTATCCCCCTTTTTCACCACATATGTTTTTGCCGTTTCCTTTGCAGGTCGTTGTGTCGGCTGTTTTTCCAGCGTATTTCCGCCGCTTGCAGGTCTGTAAGCAATACTCTGCATCTTCCGGTATTCCTTCAGAGAAATTTCTACCCAAAAATCCCCCTGTTCACCGCCCTGCTCCAGAATCGTATATTCTTCCAGACCCATTTCCACATTGCTGCAAAAAATTTGACTGCCGTCAGCCAGCCTGCGAAAAATAATGAGCTGCACAGGCTTTTGGGCTTTTTTAAAATCCTTCAGCCGTTCCAGAAAATAAGACGGCTCTCGAAATCCTTCTTCCACCTGCACAAAATGATACTGCCTGCCAGGAAACAGTGCCTTAAACCGCACTTCTTCCAGTCCGGCATTTTTCAGCAGATTTGCCTGCCCCATCTGTAAAATCTGCACCGTCTGGTTACAGTTTCCCACTTTTGTCTGCACCTGTGACGGTGTCACGGGGAACAAAAACTGTGTTTCCCCCTGTTTCAAATAAAATCGGTACAATCTCGTCCCCCCTTACTGATTCACCGCTTCCACGGCATCCTGCAAAGCGGCAAATTCCCCAGCCGTCAACATTTTTTCCAGCAGATTTTCCGCCCCCATCACGCCGTAGCTGTCCTGCAAATCTGCCCCTTTCAGATCTGGAAATACCACAGATGCCGCCAGCACCATGCTTTCATATCTTTTGGGATTTTCGCCGCTTTTCTTCCAGATTTCCACGTTTTCCGCCTGAGAAATGGCACGAATCTTCCACAGCATTTCTTTCCCATCCTGCTGAAATCTTGGCGCAATGGAACACTCTCTTTCCCGAAAAGCTCTTGCATTTTCTCTGTAAAACGCTTCCTGCATACTTCTCCTCCTTTTCCCTGCCGCCCACCCTTTTTCTTACAGTTCGTCAAAAGCATCCAGCAGATCAGCGTCCCCAAAGGTAAATGTCATATCTTCCTCCAGGGCAAACTGATCCACATCCAGCTTCCCGATAACCATTTCATCAATGTTCACATCTTTGAGCAGCACTGTCTGTTTTCCTGTTTCCCCCGTAGGGTCTTCGTTTGTCAGCATCAACTCAAAGTATGTGTCAACTCCATTTTTCATATAATCCAGCATTACCTTGCGGAACAGACTGGAAACGTAATACACCGTCATTTTCCCGGTGCCTTCCCAGCCGCCGCTTTTGTGCTGTTTCCCTGTCAGACCCAGAATGGGAATTTCCGTTCTGGTTTTCTTTACAGTTGCTGTTACGTTTTTCACCTGCATCAGTTCGTGACGCTCCCCATCAATTCTGGCGTAACAAGTGCCCAAAGCACCGTTTACCGTATCTTTTGCCCGTAAATAAGCCATATTTCTCCTCCTTTTACACAACTTCCACTCTCATGTACAGTTTTTCCATGGCATCGGTAGGCTGTACGCTTTCGTATACCACCACATCCTGTTTTTCCACGCCCTGCTGCACCGTAATGTCTTCCGCTGTAAAGTTTTCGATTGCTTCCAGCTGTAACAGCTGTTCATGATACGCAATGATTTCCGCTTTCAGCAGATTTCTGCCGTCTGCGTTGTTGCTGCGTTTGCCCAGATAATACTGGCTGAAAATCCTTGCCACATCATTGGCGATGCTGTCCAGCACCCTCACCACACGGTTAGAGGAAAAATCACTGTTTTTGTTGCTTTCAAAAGAAGTGAAACAGTTAATGTCCCGCAGTACACGCACCTCGCCGCCGTCATCGTAAAACAGGAATTTTCCTGCCTGAATCCCCTTGATGAAATTGCTTTTGGTGTCTTTGGCATCCACTTCATATTCCCCGTCATATTTGCGGTTGGTCAAGCTTTCGTTGACAGCCGCCCCGGCTTCCATGCCTGCTGTCCAGCAAACCAGTTCTTTTGCAGTACCAACGGAAATGATGCCCTCGTAATCCGCTTGGGGATAATCATAAAGAACTGTCACAAACTTCACGCCTTCCTCATCTCTCAGACGTTTTGTAAAGCTCACAAACAGTTTTTTTGTCACCTCGTCTGTGCCGTTGTATGCCAGCACATTGAAATCCTCTTTTTCTGCCGTCGCCAGAAAATCCGTATATCCGCTGCCGGAAACCTCCTCTGTGGTACCACCAGTCAAAGGCGTTGCCGCTGTGGCTGTCAGTGCCCCAGTGCCGCTGAATTTCACAAACTTGTTTTCTTCCAGACTGTCAATGTCCGCCACTGTCTGTACATCCACCTGTTCCATATCCATGTAAGTAGCCACATCAAACATGCCTTCTTCATCCACGTTTTCCGCCACCACCACACGCAGGTCATTGCCGCGCAGACCGCCGTATTTTGCTGTAACAGTCAGTTCTCCGATTTTTGCCGTTGCCGCAGTCCCACTATTGATGCGGTAAATCTTCGCTGTTTTCGCCCCACAAAACAGCTCTCGCATGTCCTTCATTTTGTCATGACTGTATCCGAAACCAAATACCTCCATGGCGTTTGTCTGGAAATCTGCCGCTTCCACCGTCATCATTTCCTGCGGGCCCCAATCCAGTTCCATGCCCATGCAGACCACGCCTCTTTCGCCCATGACCCCCATGGCTCTTGGTCTGGATACAAAATTGATGTACGCCCCCGGCAATACCTTGTTCTGCACCAAAAAAGTGCCGCCGCCTAATGCCATATTACTTCTCCTCCTTTACTTTCCCCTTCAAATACATCTCTGCCGCCTTTGCGGCTTCTTCCTTTGTATAAGTTTTTCCGTTCTCCAGCACCGCTTCCAGCAAATCCCTGCCATATCCCAGTGTTTTGCTTTCCAGAAGCTGTGCCTTTTCAAACTTCGTTTTCTTCATATCCGATCACCTTTTCCCCGTTGTATTCCAGCCGCTCCATAAGGGTTTCCTGCTGTTCCACAATGATCTGCCAGCCATAAGTGACAAAAAAATCCACGCCGTCCTCTGTCATGGTGTGGGACATACTCCTTGCCCCAAACCGCTCTGCACTGCCCACCAGCCAAAGCACCTCATACAGCCCATCTGCCACCGCAGCCGCCGTTTCCTTTTTGTCTTTTTCTTCTGCCCCCGTATAGCGTACTTTCAGCTTTGCCTCCATCGCTCTGCGCCTACCCAACAGCCTTTTCTGCACCGTTTCTTCTACCGTTATGGAAAAACAGGGTACTTTTGTTTTCTGGGGCACTCGTTCTCCATACACGGGCAGGGAAAATCCTTCTTTCAACGCCTGAATCACCGCCCGTTTCAGCAGTGTCATCATATCTTTTCTTTCCATCACGCATCACCCCCTTAAAAGGGACATTTCCGTGTGAGAACCGTTTCTTTGTGAGTACTGTACGAAAGGGTTTCTCCCGTGGTAAAAAAGACGACCTTCCTGCCGTCTGGCTTTGTCACTTCCACCTGACTGCCTGCCATAATGTGATTTTCCGTCGGGTATAACAATACCCCTTCCCATTGCCCATAGGCCAGCAGCCCCTCAATGTCACTGCCGTCTCCTTCTTCCACCAGCCTGCAAGTCACTTCTTTTCCCTGCACAGCGCTGAAACGGGTTTCCCCCCAGGACGTTTCTTCCTCTGTAAATTCCGTCACACGGCATTTGTCCGTAAAATGACTTTCCACAGCCCTTTTCGCTGCCTGCCAGCTTCCTGCCATGGTCTTCTCCCCTTTCTCACCACTGCATCTTCCGAAAACGGTTCAATTCCTCCTGATAATGCTGCAAAAATGCCCCTGCCGTATCTGCTTCATCTGCAAATGTCACAGAAACCTTTCCTTCTGTGATCTCCTTAATACCGCCTTCCTGCAAACCGCCTTTGTCATGGATTTCCAAACCCATGCACACACAAACATGTTCCAACTCCGCTGGCATTTCCTCCAGATTGCAGTAAGCCTGCACCATTTCCATGCTTCTCTCTGCCGCAAAGGCAAGGGCGGCGTCTTCCGCCCCCACCTGCCGCAGTTCCGCCATTTTTGCCAAAATTGCTTCCTTCATGGCTCCACCGCCTTTATTCGGCGCTGTTTACGCTGACCAGCACACCTTCCATGCCGTTGTCTGTGATCCACAGATCATGGTACTTTCTGTAATCAATTTTCCACGCATTTGCGTTCTGGTTTGTCATGGGGTCAAAAATACGTGTCACATCTGTTTTGGAAACAGCAATGGGTGCCTGTCTCACAGCAATGATCCAGTTGATATCTTTTGCATCTGTCGCCGCCACAAAACCGCCTGTTTCCTTGCCGCCGGAAACACCGTCATAAAAATCGTATTTTGTTTTAAATCTGGCAGAAGGCACACGGATAATAGGGCAACCGTCGATCTCTTTTACCTTCAGTGTCATATTGCCCTGAGTAAATTCGCCGCTGTCAATGACATTGTTGCCGCCCTTAGCCAGATCCAGCATACCAGCCACTTTTGCGGACATAGTCACAACGATTTCTTCCCCATCGCCCACCAGATCACGAATTTCTGTCACATCGTTCAGCAGTGTTTCCAGAATGGTGTCTGCCGCCGGTGTGTAATCTTTTTTCTTACTCTTTGCTTCTGCCAGCTGAGCAATGGTGCTGTAACGGTAAGCGTCAATTTCGGGAATGACCTTTGTTCTCTGGAATTCCCCCATGACATTGCCTGCCACTGCCGCAAAGTTTGTTTCGTCCACATCCATGGCGTCTACCTGAAAAGCACGGCCTCTGTCCTGTGTCAGTTTCTTTGTTTCGTAGTTGACAGTCACACTGCCTGTTGCAAAGCCTTTGTCCCTGTCATAATTCCCAAGACCGCTCAGTTCCATTTTGGGAATCTTCACTTCCGCGCCGCCGCTGTACTGTACCTGTCCAGCATTGTCTTCCATCCAGCCGCTGGTGGCGCATTCCACCATCTGACTGTCCAGTTCCTGCATAAATACTGCTGCATATTCCATTGTGTTGATGCTCATATTTTCTCCCCCTTATCTTCTCAGCGCTTTTCTAAATGTCTGCGCGATTTCGTTTTCCTTTGTTGTTTTCTTTTTGGTATAAGCCGCCTGGAAACCTGTACCTTTTGTCTTTTCTTCTTTTTCATTGAACAGATAAGGCGCTTCGGCTTTCACCGCTTCCAGATCCATCCCTTCCAGTTCCCCTTTTTCGTTCAGTGTCACTTCATCAGCGTCAATAAGTGCCAGAATGGCTTTGGCGTTCTTACCACCAGCTTCCAGAATGGCTTTTTCCATGGCCGCGATTTTTTTTGCGTTCTGCAAGGCTTCTTCCGCCAGTGTTTTTTCTCTTTCCAGCGCCGCGCTTTTTTCTGTCAGCAGTCTGTTTCTTTCCTCCAGTGCCAGCAGAAACTGTTCCACCTTTTCCGCTGTTTCCGGACTCTGAATCCCCAATCTCTGCATCAATTCCTGTGTCATGTTGTTTCCTCCTTCTTGCTTCTTTCTCTCTTCAACTGTTCCATCTCGCTGTTCACATCCTCCACAAAAGGATGTTTGCCCAGCAGTGTCTTTTCGCTGACAAGCCCCTGGGATTCCCGAATCATCTGCACAGTTTCTAAATCATCCGTAATCCCACTGGTATTGAGCTGTACCTGTATTTTCCGCCAGTCCCTTTGACCGCCATCTCTGCGGTTCCAATCCTCCGTAGCAAATCGCAGCACCTCTTTCACCGCCCTGCGAATCTCCGGCATAACGCCGTTGATTTTCAAATAAAACATGGCATATTGAAACTGCAATGCCACACCACTAGGGGCCTTTCCCCAGTCCTCGCTGTCAGTGTCTACGCCCATGCCAAAATGGAAAATATCCTTCCGCAGCATTTTCATCCAACTCATGCGGCTTTCCACAGGCAGTTCCACCTGCTTTGCCTCCACATGCCCGCTGCTGTCGCTAATCTGTACTGCTTTGTTAATCTGCAACTTCTTCGCCATGGCACCTGCCGCTTCGCCGCCATATCCTTGAATGACCCAATACAAATCCACTAAATCCAGCAGATTGTTGGTTCCTTCACTGCTCAGCAGGTCGTAAGCATCCACCAGCCCTTTGATGAGCTCCAAATCCGTGGTTTCCTCTCCGTTGTTCTGCAAAGGAATAAAAGGCAGTCGCCCCCAGTTGTGTGCAATCTGTTCCACTTCTTCGCCGTTTTCCTCTTTTGTTACCAGCCAGTGAGGCACCTGTTTTTTCTGTAAAAATTCCCCCTGACTGTTTTCGGAAAAATAAGTCACATCGTCTTTTGTCCACCATTCCACCTGTCTTCGAAGATGTTCTTTCCCATCTTCCAATACCTTGATGTCGTAATATCGAATGACGTCCGTCATTTCTTCCTGATGCACTGCGTCATAGCAAACAATGAGTTCTTCTGCCGGCACAATGCAGGTACAGAATTCTCCATCTTCGTTGTAATACACATGGAGATATTCCACCCCTTTGTTTGCCGCACCCACCACCCAGCGATGCAGCGTACGGTTGAATCCAGCATCACAAAATGCCGCCAGTTCTGCTTCATATTCACTCTTTTCCTCGCCTTTCACCATGATGGTAGGCTCTCTCCCCACCAAGTACGCCGCTTTCTGAGCCACCAGCGTATGATGAAAAGGATTTACATTATGGTGATTGCTGCGGTTGGGATTGAAAAAAGGTTTCAATTCTTCTGCGCCATTTTTCGTTTCCGAAATAGTCGTTCTGCGAAAATCCTTCCGCAAAATATCATGGTCACAGCGGTAATATCTCTCTCCCTCCCGCATTTTTCGTTTCTGTTCGCTCTGGCTGTCCTCCCGCAGGATCTCCTGCAAAATCCTGCTTTGACTGAGCCTGCCTTCCGCCGTCAGCCTGGCTTTGAGCAAATCCATTTCCGATAAATACATGCTTTCTCCTTTCTGCCAAAAAACTGCCTGCCGTTTTCTTCCCATTTCTTTTCCAACCCAAAATGTAAACAGGCATTTTTCCTTTCAAAAAAACCTTTGGCAAAATTTCTTTTCTCTCTCCTGCCTCTAAAATTCCCCTCGCTATACCACCCTGTCTGCTCGCATTTCCAACATTTCCTTGGCCCTACCAAATCCGTACCGGCCGCATATCTCGTTCTCTGCTGTACCGCACCGCGTCTATGGCATGATTGTTCCTGTCCGGAAAATAAGCCTTCCAGCCCCCATTTCCATCGCTTTCCAGCTCATACTCCGTAAATTCCTTTGCGGTCATAGGACATCGTTTCGGGTCAATGACGATTTCTTCTAAATCCTGTAACCACTTCATGCCATATACCACACTGTCCGGGCCTTTTTTTGCTCCCGTAGCCGAAATGCCGTATTCCTGCAATTCCGCAATGGACTTTGGTTCTGCACTGTCGCAAACCACAAGTTCATTCCCTTTGTTTTCTTCCTGAATCTCTGCTGCCAGCAATCGGTTACTCATGCCCACCTTATGCAGTTCAAAGAAAATATACAGCCGTCGTCTGGTACTGTCATAATGGTTTACTGTATAGTGCAAGGGATCTATGGCATATCCCCAATCCAGCCCCCTTGCCACATGGTCAAAGGTTCTGATTTCTTCTTCCGTAATCTGCCGCAGAACGATATTGTGGAATACCTCCCCGCCGCATCCCACAGCCTCTCCCAAATATTCATGTCGGTAGCTTTCGTTGTGCCGCTTCTCCATGTAAGCCGCTTCCAGAAAAAACTGTTCTCCCAGCCATTCCTTAGGCATAGCCTGGTATGTGCTGTGATGTACCAGCTTGTCCTCCCGTTCTTCTGCCGCTTCCCCATTGACCCAGCTTTGGAGGCTTCTGGGCGGGTTAAAGGAGTAAAATACCACAAAATCCTCGCCCCCACGCATGAGGCTCTGGTTAATGGTACGAATTTCCCCCATTCCCGAAAATTCGTCCACTTCCTCGTACCAGATGTATTTCACATATCCTTCCCGAAACTTGGCGGACTTGATTTTTCTTGGCTTATCTGCCCCTTTAAAAATGATCTTCTGTCCGGTCTTTTTGTAGACCATTTCCATGGGAGACAGTTTGCTTTCCCATTGGTCTTCCACCCCCAGACTGCGGATGGCCCACCATAGCTGTTCAAAAACGCTGTCCTTTAGGTTCACAGCCACTTTGCGCAACACCACCGCATGTGCCTTCGGGTCTGCCATCATCCCCAATATGATTTCCAAAGAAACAAAAGAAGATTTCCCGCTGCCCCTGCCGCCTTTCAGCCAGTAGTGTACATGTCTGTTGGCTGCAATATCTCGATGCACCTCGTAAAACGCCGGCCCGATGAGAGAAGAAAGAAATATCTTTTTCTCTTTCACCCTTCTTCCCTCCCAATGTCGTCAATGATGATGACTCGGCTGTTTTCTGCTTCTTCCTTGGCAAAAGCTCCGTTCCGCCTGCCCAGCAGTTCCGCCGCCCGCATGCGGGTCTTAATGTCCGTTTCTTCACCGCCCCGCATGGTTTCCGTCAGAAAAGCCAGTATCTCATCCCCCGGTGCAATCTTTCCTTCCTCCTTTTTTTGTTCAGAAGGTACTCCTGACGCTTTCTTTTCCATTTCTGCCAAAAAAGTCCGAATTTTCTCTTTCTGCAACAGCTGTTTTCCGTAACTTCCATTTGCGTATCCCGCCGCTTTTGCAGCCTCTGTCACTGCCATCCCTTTTGCATATGCCCTGCAAAACTCTTTCTCTTTTTCACTCAATGTTTCATGGGACATCTCCTCCCTCCTTTGCTTCTTTTGTCGGCCGCAAACAAATCCTATCACACCCAAACTCTCAAAAAGTCCCAACATTATTCGTGTTAACTTTTTTCACATTCTTTGCAAAAAAATCCTTCTTTTTCGAGTCTATCCGCCAAATCTGTCAATATCCTGTCATGAATGCGAAAACAGGTAGACCGCCCCATATTCAGCTTCAAAGCAATGTAATCATATCCATAGCCCTTTTGATACCGCAAAAACAGCAGCTCCTGTTCCTCTTTGGATAATAGAGCCACCATACCGTCAATCTTTCTTTTTTCTGTGAGCTTTCGTTCAATCTCCTCCTGCAAAACAGCGATGTTGTGGTCATAGGCTTCCTCAATCAAAGAAAAGCCTTTTTCCATACTCCTGCTTTTTACCTCTGCCGCCAATCCTTCACATTCTGCTTTCAGCCGCAGAATCTTCCGGATCTCCTCCTGTTTTCTGCCGCATTGGTCTAAACTTGCTCCCCATTCCAAAAGCATCCGCTTCACCTTTCCTCTGGTGCTTTCGGCTTCTTTCTGCAAATACGCATGCATTTTGGATACATCTTCCTTCTTCCCCATAAACACCCAACTTTCGTTAATTATTTTCACAAAAAGTACACAAAATCGTGATTATTCTAAATTATTTTCTGTGAATCTCCAGATTTTATCGACATCAATCGACAAAATCCTACAAGCACATTCGCATTATGAAAAGTAATACTACATTTCATCACGATTTGACTATGTTTTTATCATCATATCACGAACGCTTGTTCATGTCAACTTTTTTCACGGTTTCCATTGTCTTTTTTTCTTTCTTCTGATATACTGAACAAAAATATATAGGAGGTTTTGTATATGTTTCAAAAAGTGAAATTCAAAGAACAGCTGCAAAAACTCATAGGCAATTCTACCACCACCGAATTTTCTGAGCGTACAGGCTTTAACCGTACATATCTGTCCAAATACCTGAATCTGCGTATGGATCGCCCGCCCTCTCCCGATCTTCTTCGCGCCATTGCCGGCCCTCAGGTGTCTTATGAAGAATTGATGGTGTCCTGTGGTTATCTACCTGCGGAAAGCTTTTCTTTGCGCCATTCTGTGCGAATTCCCATTCTTGGTGCTGTTCATGCGGGCATGCCGGCTCTTGCAGTGGAAAACATCGAAGGCTATGAAACCGTAGATGCTTCGGAAGTTTCTGCCTGCCATGAATATTTCTATCTTCGCGTCCAAGGGGACAGTATGATCAACGCCCGTATCTATCCCAACGATCTTGTTTTTGTCCGCAAACAGGATGATGTGGAGTCCGGCGATATTGCCGTTGTCATCATCGACAACGAAACAGCCACCCTGAAACGTGTGCTGAAAAAAGAGGGTCTGCTGATCCTGCAAGCAGAAAATCCCGCTTATGCGCCCATGGTTTTTACGCCTGCCGAACTGCCTCGCCTGCATATCATTGGTAAAGTACTCCATGTAAAATTCAAGCTGTAATTTGTCCATTCCAAAAACGCACAAAAACCAGAAATTCCATTTTTCTGAATTTCTGGTTTTTCTCGTGCTTTTTCACATTTTATGGAATCAGTAATTCCTGTCCGCATACAATACGATTGGGATTATCCAGTCCATTGGCATTCATAATTTTTTCCACACCACTTCCATCTCCATAGTATTTCTGACTGATGCTGCCTAATGTTTCCCCTGCTTCCACAACGTGTATCCGTCCTTCTGTTTTCTGTGTTTCTTCTTGTTCTTTTGATTCTTCTTCTGCCGCCTTAGTCATGCGTGGTGCAAAAGCCGCCTGTACTTTCACATCCTCCACATTCTCCGCCAGTACTGTATAAGAATCCTGTACCATTGCCATTTTCGTTTCCAGTTCTTCCAGCCTGTTCAAATTGCTGAATAGCCCATACCCCAAACACAGACAGATCACACATAATATGCAGCTTACACTGGTCAGCATGGTATATTTGCTGCGCTGTGCCGCTTCCGCCTCTTTTGCCCGCCGCTGTAATACCCGCCGGATTTCCTGCGCCGCGTCAATGCGTTCTTCCGGTGTCGGCCGCCGCCTTCTTCGTGGGCCTTCCTGAGGTCTTGTTTCTTCTTTGTCCTGTTTCTCTTGTGCTGTGTTCTCTTCTTTTTCTTCTTCCGGATTTTTCGCTTCTTTGGGCTTCACCACACTGTGATCCAGCATGTATTCCTGCATTTCTTCATTCTTTTCGTAGTAAACAAAGTATCCTTTCGCCTGCTGTAATACATCCGCTTCTTCGTTGTATATGTAAAAGGTATCCAGCTTGTCCACAGGATCTACCACAAAAAGCACCTGCCATGGCTCTTGAAAATATAGCTTGTGGAAAGCCTCATCCTTGGACATAAGAAAGGCGCCAAATCCCGGCTGACAATGTACCCATCCCACCAGCGTCATTCCCTGGAAATACTTGTCCATCTGACTGCCCACATATTCCCAGGTTGCCGCACTGAATGTCAGTGTCCCATTTTCCTCTGTGGCATCTTTCCCCTGAATAGCACCGCAGATCATGAGAATTTCTTCTCCGTCTATCTCAATCTGCCTGCCTACCAGTGCCGCCACTTTTTCCGTACAGCTGTGACTTTTGCCATATTGATATAAGTATGTATACACATAATCCTCTACATAGATTTTCCGTCTATGGTCAACGGCGCCCATCTGCTTTACTTTTGTGGGAAATGTAAAGGGCTTTTCATCGGAATGATATCCGTATAGATTGCTGTCCCCATCGAAATAATACCGCATCTTTTTTCCTCCTTGGTTTTGCTATGTCATTTCTTTATGAAATATAACACCTTTTCCCTGCAAAACCTGTCAAAGGCTGTCGCACCCTCTTTTTTTCCTACCGCATTTCTCTGCAAAAATAGACACTTTTCTCACACAAAAAAGCTGGAATTCTTCGTATTTCAAGAATTCCAGCTATCTTCATTTTCTTACATCAACGGCGCCAGCAGTTTCAATGCTTTGCCGTAAATTTTCTGCATTATACTTCCTTTTCTGTAATCTGCCATGGTCATTTCCTGGCATTCTGCCAATGTATGTTCAAAATCCTTATCGATTTTTTCAATAACAGGCAGGTCAAATAAAAAGGCACCACATTCAAAATGCAGATACAAACTGCGGTAATCCAGATTGATGGTTCCCACAACAGCTTTTCTGCCGTCGCTGGAAAATACCTTTGCGTGCACAAACCCCGGCGTATATTCAAAAATTCGTACCCCCGCTTTCAATAACTGGGGATAGTGAGTTTTGGCCAAAGCAAAAGGCATCTTCTTGTCTGGAATATGTGGCAAAATCAGCTTCACATCCACACCTCTTTTGGCAGCATAGCATAATGCCGTTTCCATTTCATGGTCGATAATGAGATATGGCGTCATAATATGTACATAATCCTCTGCCCGGTTGATGATGTCCATATAGACCGTTTCCCCAATGAGCTCCCGGTCAAAAGGACTGTCTCCAAAGGGCAGTATAAAACCGCTGTCGTCCTGTATGCCGCAATTTTCTTTCTGTAAATACTTGCCGAAATCTTCGCATTTTTCTGTAACATTCCACATCTGCAAAAACATCTGTGTCAGTCCTTCCACACCATCGCCTTCCAGCATAATGGCTGTGTCTTTCCAGTGTCCGAAAGGAGAACGGCGGTTGATATACTCATCCCCAATATTCACCCCTCCGGTAAAACCGACTTTTCCGTCAATCACCAGTATTTTGCGGTGATCGCGGTTGTTGTAGTGGGTGGATAATACGGGCAAAATAGGTGAAAACATCTTGCATTGAATGCCCATTTTCTTGATTTCATCAGGGTAACGGTAAGGCAAATAGTTGAACGCACAAGTGCCATCATACATCAAACGTACTTCTACGCCTTCTGCCACCTTCCGCTGCAAAACCTCCAGGATCTTCGCCCACATATACCCTTTTTCCACAATAAAATATTCCAGAAAAATAAATTTTTCGGCTTTTTCCAACTCTTGCAGCATGGCTTCAAACTTGTTTTCCCCCAAAGGGAAATATGTCACCTTCGTGTTCTGATATACGGAAAAATTCCCATGCTTGCGGATGTAGTCTGCCAGCCTTGCTGTACCTTTGTCCCGCTTCGCCAGCTTCTGGGCAATTTCTTCATCCTGTGTGATATACTTAGCCGTCTGTTTGTAAAGGGTTTCCAGCCGTCTTTCCAAAATCCGCTGTCCTGGATGGGTTTCCACATAAAAATAGAACAATCCACCCACAATGGGCGAAATCATGATAATGACCACCCAGGAAAGCTGCATGGCAGGATTTGACGGACGATTCAACACAATAAAAACCAGTGCCAGTGCAATGATTAAATGCCCACCAAAAAAGTAAGGTACACTTTTCCGGAAATAGTCAAAGACCAGAAACATCAAGATCAGCTGAATCAAAATCAGTACCAGAACCACCGCGGAACGCCCAAAAATCACATGCAGTATGCCGCTGCGCCCTTTTTCCAATAAACCATTTTTGTTGTTTGCCCCTGCATCGTTCATGCTTTCCCCTCGATTTTATTCCGAATTTCCTGCATCCGACAATCCATAGCAAAGATCACGTCTGCACATTCTTTCAGCTCTGCCACAATTTCTTCCGAATGTTCCACATCTTTTTTGTATTTTACCTTGTGTTCCAGACTTGCCCAAAAATCCATAGCTATGGTACGGAACTGCACCTCAACCTTCATATGTTTCTTTCCAGAAGAAAGGAAAATAGGGATATCCAGAATCAAATGCAAACTCCGGTATCCGTTGGGTTTCGGGTTTTTAATGTAGTCTTTTACATCCACCAGAATGATGTCGTCCTGTCCAGTCAGCATGCTGGCAATGGCATAAATGTCATCGCAGAAAGAACAAATGACACGGATTCCCGCAATATCAAATAAGTTCTTTTCCATGCTTTCCACAGATAATTCAAAGCCTTTTCGTTTCATTTTGTTGATGATGCTCAAAGGCTCTTTGATTCTGGATTTGATGGATTCAAAAGGATTGCGCTGGTATTTTGCCGCAAATTCCTCATTCAAAACATTCAGTTTTGTTTCCACTTCCATCAAAGCACATTGATATTCCATCATCAAGTCCATAAAAGGTCTTGCTTTTTTCAAAATCAATTCAGGATGTTCCATCTGTAAAATATCTTTAAATTGAAAATCCAATTCCTGCATGATACTCACCTTCCTATTTCTCTATTTTCTTGCAGTATACCATACACCATACAGAAAGTCTATTTTTTGCGCTTTTTCTCACTGTTTTCTTATGCAACAATCATATACTGTCCCTTAAAAAACCATATTTTTCATATATAACCTCATATTTTGTATCGCATTTTTGCCTATGTCTTTTTTGTAAATACCTTTCTCACTATTTACAATATCACTTTTCATTTTTGTCCCCAAAACTTTTTTGACTGTTTTACATATCAAATCTTTTCTTCGCCTTTCCTATTCTTCGTCCGTATCTGTCCATTCTCCTTATTCACTCTAATTTTAAACCTCCTGCCTTTTTTCCTTCCAACTTCTATTTTCCGATGTCATTTTGTACATGAAATCTTTTCTTCCTGGATTTTCCTTTCTCTATCCTTTTTACTACTTAGGTTTCGTTCTCTATCCCTTACACTAATAGAAAAACGACTGATGTTTTATCAAAACTCTTATTTATGCTGATTGATTATCATCCGTATTTTCCCATCACTTATCCATTCTTATCGTTCTCCTCACAAAATACACGTTCTGTATTCTTGTCTATTTTTCCTTCCTCGCTTTTCACACCAGAAAACAACTCGCTTTTCGCTTCATCCAAAATTTTGCGCAAAAAAAGGCTTCCCTTTCGGGAAGCCCTTTGTAGCAAACGAATTAGTTTGTAGCTTTGCTTGCTTTGTATTTTCTGATAGCATCAGCCAGTTTAGGCAGGATCTGTTTTACGTCACCTACGATACCCAGGTCAGATACTTCGAAAATAGGAGCTGTGTCGTTTTTGT
>OGZI01000719.1_pt1 | contig 39410 bp, 28 predicted proteins | sample 1576711 | NCBI WGS metagenome assembly OGZI01 (sample SAMEA3541482, study PRJEB24748) | human gut metagenome | biome: human gut; feature: human-associated habitat; material: faeces | place: China | collected 2012
TGACCACCGGCTCAAAGGCCGGCAGCAGTCGGTCCCAGAGAAGAAGCGTTGCATAGAAGGCGGCGGCGAAAAACAGCGGCGCAGCCTGGGGGACCTGCTGCCGGACCGCCCGGAGGGCCGCTCCCAACAGATAGACCGCGGAACCAATCTTGAAGCAGAAAATCAGCAGGGAGAATACTTTCATCACCGGGATCGTCAGGTATGGAGACAGCAGTCCGTAGCAGAGGGCTGCCAGGCAAAACAGCCAGCCCGCGATTTCCACCGTCAGGGCAACTGGGCGTCGGGTCTGACAGAGCCGGTTTTGCAGCGTTACCACCAGCACCACCATGGCATAACCCACGGAGATCTCCAAGGCATACCAGGGCCGGGGTGGCAGGGCGGCGGCGCTGTGCAGAATGGGGTAGGCAGTGAACAGCGATCCTGCCAGGCACAAAAGGGCGAAAAGCAGGGCGTTTTTGTGGCGCATCCGCACACCGAAATAGGCGGCCAGCGCCGCCCCCAATACCCCGCACAGCGTTACGCATACCGCCAGTCCCAACCGCAGCCCCCGGCTGAGGTTGACTGCCAGGGGTGTGCCCAGGGCCGGGGGATAGACCAGCCCGCTGTAAAAATGGGAGTCATCCCGCACCGCCAGCAGGATGGTGGTGAGACCGCTTCCTGTAAAGGTGACCATGCGGTTCTGGGTGCGGGGCTGGTAGTGCTTCAAGTCCGGTTCCCCCACCTGCAATTCCAGATTTCCGTTGAGATAGAGCCGATAGGCGGAGTAGATCTCCGGCAGCTCCAGGCCGTATTGGGCGGGGGTCTCCGGCAAATCCAGGGTCAGCGCGTAGGTCCCGCATCCATGGGGCGTCACCCCGTCCGGCTGGTCAAAGCGGGTGCGTTCCCCGATGGAGGTATAGATCATGTAGTGCTCCGTGCCGTGTGCCGTCCACTCCTCCGGGGTGAGAAGTACGCCGGGGTAGAAGGCCCAGCCGTGGATGAGAAAGTGGAGGTCGGTCTGCCCCAGTTCCTCATCCGTCAGGGTCAGCAGGCCATCCATAGGCTGGGCGCCGGGGCGGGTATATTTGTTGTCCCAGACATACAGGCTCAGGCACAGGGCGGAGCCCAGCACCACGGCCAGCAGCAGGGCCAGCAGCTGACGGTGGACAGGCTTCATCGCCGCCACCTCCTCCAGAGAAGGGCTCCAAGGCCAACCAGCACCGCCCCGCCCGGGAGAACCAGAGCGGTGGAGGGGATTGCCTCCCGTTTAGGCATAGACGGCTCTGACAGTTCTTCAGGTTCCTGAGATGCAGAAGTCTGCTCCGGGAGTTCGGGCTCCGGGCTGTCCGAAGGGGCGGCAGGCTCCCTGGCGGTCTGCTCTGACGAGTCAGACGGCTGTGTGGACACGGCACAGGACTTCGTCTGCGCGGGAACGGCGGCCCCTGCTTCTTCCTCTGCTGTGACTGGTTCCTCCGACTGGGCGGCGGGGGGCGTATCCGGTACAGGTTCCTCCGGTTGGACAGATGGAAGCGCATCCTGCACGGGTTCCGTCTCCGACTGCTCGGTCAGCATCTCTGACAGGGTGTACCGGCCCGTATGCCGGATAGGAAAGACCGCGATGCCCCGCTCGGCATCCAGTGTTCCGGCAGCGGCCGTACCATCTTCCCCCGTCAGCACGAGGACAGCTCCATCCTGTTCCAGCGTGACCGGCAGCATCACCTCACAGTCCGGAAAATCGGATATTCCCCGCCCGTCCACCTCCACAGTGAGGGAAAAGCCGTCCTCCGTGGGAAACAACTCAATGTAAAAGACGCTGTCAGCATGGAGGGAAAGAGCGTCTAAGGCGGCGTCAGACAGGGTGAGGGTTACCCCCTGCTTGGAAAAGCGCACCGGCCCCACCTGGGCCATGGTCAGCACCCGGGCCCCGGACAGCAGGCTTTCGGTCTCCGTCACCCGCTCCTGAAAGGGCTCCGGTTTTGAAACCTCCGGATCTTCCTCTGGTGTCTCCGGGCGGCGGGGCAGGTCATCCTCCTCCGGCTCCCATGGCTCCGGGGCGGCGTCGGTCCGGTCATCCCCAGTGTCAGCGGGAGGCTGGACGATGTCCTGGGGCGGATTTCCGCCGGTGTCCCCGCCGTCCCGGTCCCCATCGTGGTAGCCCTCCAGCACGATCTCGTCGGCGTAGAGAAAGGATAAGATTCCCGTCTGTCCGCCATCGTAGTCGGCCTGGATGCGGTAATGGCACCCCGTATTCAGAAGATCGGTGAACAGGGACAGCTGGGTTTCATCCCAGCAGGCTCCGTCCGTAATCTCCTCCCACGGCCCGCCATCCTCCGACAGCCATACGCGCACAGCAGCCAGATCACCGGGTGGGGCCACCCAGGGAAAGACCAGTGCCCCCCGTGCGGCCAGAAGGCAGTTGAGTTCCGGCCTGCCCTGCTGCTGGACGGAGACGGGAACGGTGATCTGGGGCAGAACAAGCCCATCCCCAAAGACCGTGTTTTCCGGCAGGAGCACCGTGCCCACCGCCAGATAGACCCCCACGGTCTGGAATTCCACGCCGGAGAAGTCCCACTCGATGGCGGCGGTCACGGTTTTCCCACTCTCCGTTTCGCATTGGAGGGTATAGGGGGAGAAGCAAAATTTCTCCTCCAGAACCTCCAAAGCACTGCCCAGGGGCAGGGCAAATGCGTCGGTATAGGGGTACCAGGATTCCACTGCGGTGATGACCTCCGGGGACTGATCCTCCACCGTGACCGGGATGTACAGTGCCCCCGGCACACCCTCGGCGAGGACGTAGCCCTCGGGCAGCTCGATCCGTCCCACCGCCTGATAAGTCCCGGTCTTGGTTTGGTCGATGTCGCCAAAATCCCAGGCCACGCCCAGGGGTTCCTGCCGGCTCTCCTCCCCCGCCGTTACAAGGCGGTCACCGATTGATGTTGAACCGCCAGCCTGTATAGCGGCTCCAGATCGTCGTCGCTGTTGCCCGTCTGCCGCACCGGGAGGGTAACGGCGGGCAGAGCGGGCAGACCGTCTCCAGCAAAGCCGGTCACGACGGCGGAGATCATGGGCGCAGGCTGCGGGGGTTCCTCCGGTTCCGGCGCAGGCAGGCCGCTTTCTTCTGTGGCCGCAGGCGGCGGGGTCTCAGGTTCTGCGGCATAGGCAGGCCAAGCGCCGCCCAGGGTCAGGAGCAGCACCAACAGCAGAGCACCCCCTCTGTTTCTTTTCCTCATTACGGTTCCCTCATTCTTCCAAACATATAGGCCCGGTATTGGGCCAGGATCTCCCGCCTGCGCCGGGGGGCGATGGGCAGGATGCTCCCGTCGTCCAGACGCAGCTCGTCCCCCGTCTGGGCGGCGATGTGGTCCATGTTCACCAACACTCCCTTGAAACACAGGAGAAACCGCCGGTCCCGCTCCAGCGGGGCGGCCGCGGCGGAAAAGCTGCGGCCCAGGGGCAGGTCTCCCCGGGTGGTGTGCAGCACCACGCTGCGCTGCTGTACCTCCAGATACCGGATCTGACGGGTGTCCACCTCCAACGTTCGCCCCTCCACCGTAACGGCAAGGGTGGGTACTTGGAGGGCCCGCCCCAGGCGGCAGTTGGCCATGGCCTGGGCAAAGTCCTCGTCCTTCACCGGCTTGATGAGGTAGTGGGCGCTGTTGAGGGAGAAGCCCTGGCGCATAAAGTCCTCGCTGGTGGTAAGAAAGACCAGCTTGCAGTCCATGTCCCTGGCCCGGAGGGCCTGGGCGGCCTCAATGCCGGTGATGCCGTCCATGTAAATGTCCATAAACACCAGATTGAACCGCTGGCCCTGCTCCAGAGCCGCAGAGAACGCTTCTCCGCTGGCAAAGGCGGTCAACTCGTATTCCAACCGTTCCCGGGCCATATAGTCCGCCAGCTTCTCCGCCAGCCACGCCCGGTCCCGCTCCAGATCATCCACCACGGCAATGCGGTATGGCGTCATATTGATCCCTCCCATCCGCATAAAATTCCAGTTTCAGTATACCACAAATCCACCGGCCCGGACGTGTATTTCGCGCCAAAAAAATGCACTTCGTGCCAATGACCTTGCGCTTCCCTTGACGACCTGATACCATATAGATGACACCAGACTGTGAAAGCCTGGTGTTTTTTATTTTCAAAATTAGTGGAAGGAGGTGCGCCCGGATGAAGCTGGCCATCTGTGCCCCGTTTATGGAGTCCGATCTGTGGCAGGAACGGCTGCGGCGGGCTGCGCCCTGGGCGGCGCTGGAGTTTGACGAGTTCTACCGCCCGGAGGAAATCCGCTCCGTCCCCGGTTTCCGGTATGATGCCGGGGTGGTGGTCATGAAGGGGGCGCGGGGGCTGGAACTGGCCACGGCCCTGCGGGAGCGGTCCGACGACCTGCCCCTGCTGTGGCTCAGCGACGACGAGAAATTCGGCCTGGCGGCCTTTGACTTAGGGGTGGCCATGCTGCTTCCTCTGAACTGTACCGATCAGGAACTGGCCGATGGCCTGCGTCGGTGTGGAGTAAAAGAACGATGGGAGGCGATGGGATGATCGCGCTGATCTGTGACAGCTGGGAAAACTTCTGGAGGGAGGTGCTGTCCCCATGGGGAGAGATAAAAACCTTTTCCGACGGGGTGACGCTGGCATACTACCTGCAGCATGTCGGTCCCTGCGACCTGGCAGTGGTGGCGGTTGACGGGGCGGACGGCATGAACTACTGCGACTACGCCCGGCATATACGCCCCGGAGTCCGGGTGCTGTGGGTGACCCAGGATGCGGATTTTGCCCCCCGCAGTCAGCGCATGGGGGCGGACGGATTTCTGGTCAAGCCCCTGCCCCGGGGCGAGCCGGAAAATACCCTGCACCGCATCCTGGGCCCGCCCGGCAGCGCCGGGTGACCACACGCAAAACCCATTGGCAAGGGGGAACCCCCTTGCCCCCGGAGGGGTCCCTCCGGGGGCTGATCCCTCTTGTGCCACATTTTTATATGGAGGCGATCTGATGAAGCACATAAGAAAAAACTGGAGACGGTTTGCCGCTGTGCTGCTCTCCGCCGCGCTGATGATTTCCACGGTTTCGCAGACGGCATTCGCCGCCGGAGCAGACACCGGCAAGGCGATACAGTTTGTGGACGGCGGAACGGCCGCAAACATCAGCGGCGGGCAGGCCAGCAGCGTTTATTTCGGAACCTATCCGCAGAACAGCGCCGGAAGCGGCGGATATCATACCGACCCTAATGAAAGCGGCGATGTACATACCCACTGCGTCTGCGGCGGGAATGGAGATGTCAACGGGCACGAACATGACACTGCTGGCACAGAGTGGACAGAATGGACACCTGCCGATTCCCTGCCTGATTCTGCTGGCAGCTATTATCTGACGCAGTCTGTGTCGGGGAGCTGGACTGTGCCAACGGGTGAGGTCAACCTCTGCCTGAATGGGCAGACGATTTCCGGCAGTATCACGGTCGGCAGCGGCGCAAAGCTGACGCTGACCGACTGCACCGGCACGGGCAAGCTCCAGGGCAGCGGAAGCGGGAGCGGCGTGTCCATCAACGGCGGTACATTCAACCTCTATGGGGGCACGATTACCGGCTTTGTAAACGGTGTAGAGATTGGCTCACATAATGACATTAAGACTGGCTCGTCCTTTACCATGTATGGTGGTGCGATTACCAGTAATGAAGCAGGCAGCAGCGCCGGCGGAGGTGTGTTCCTCGTCGGCACAACGAATCACGCCGACCCGCCGAGCTTCACCATGCACGGCGGCACAATTTCCAACAACACCGCAGGCGCATCCGACGGCGGTGGCGGCGGCGTATATGTGGGTGAGAAGTGCAGCTTCACCATGGACGGCGGCACCATCACCGGCAACACGGCAACCGCCGGCAACGGCGGCGGCATCTATATCCACTTTAACGCCGGCAATGTTTCGATCTCCAACGCCACGATCACCGGCAACAAGGCGTCCGCCACGGGGAATACAAGTTATGGCCACGGGGGCGGCATTTATTCGCAGAGAGGGGTAACCGTCAAGAATGTGACGATCACCGGAAACAACAGCACCTATGAGGGCGGCGGCATCTATGGAAAGGGCGCTATTACCCTCGCCGATGCTACCGTTACCGGCAACAATCGATATGACGTTTACTACGACGGAGAGGAAAAAACAACTCCTGAACTCACTGTTTCCGGCTCGGTGCAGGCCGGTTATTACGCCAATTATGATTGGAAGCTGCCCATTCTTGTATCAGGCGCATTGAGTGAGGATTCGGTCATCCGTGTGGGCGTGCGTGAAGGCATAAAGCCCAATGCCGGCGGCAGTCTCCTCATTGCCGAACCGGCAAGCGGCGTGACGCTCAGCGCCGAGAACTTCAAGGCGGACGCCGCCGACAGCGTGACCAGTCTGGGCGAGGACGGCAAGGTCTATCTCTCCCTCTGCGCTCATGAAATGGACGATACCGGCTATACCTGCAAAAAGTGCCATACGCAGTTCGATGCACGTATAGGCGAGAGCGCCTATTATCAGACGCTTGCAAAGGCGTTTCAGAATGCGTGGGATGGCAGCACGATAACACTGATGCGGGATGTGAACCTTAATGGAAGTTGCTCCGCCTCCGATACTATAACGCTGGATCTGCATGGAAAGACGATCACCAGCGAGGATAAGCCCATCCGTGTCAACGAAAAACTGACGGTCAAGGATTCCAGCGAGGGCGGCGGAACGCAGGCGCTCAATGTCAAGTTTTCGGTTGGGTCCAACGGAACGCTGGCGGTTGACGACTCCTACACCGGCGACATTTCGTACGTGGAGCTTCGTACCGGCGGCGCGCTGGAAGCTTACACCGGTACGATTCAGGAACTGCTCCTGGGAACGGGTAATGGAACCGGTTATAGCGTGAAGTTGTGGAAGGATAACGCCCACTGCTGCACTGTCAAAACAATTACGCTGGCCGAGAATGCTGACCAGAACCTTACCGTCGGCGGCCTGCTGGAAACCAACCATGCAAAATGCGAGCTGTACGGCGAGCAGGACGGTACATGGAGCATCGTTGATAAGAGCACTAAAATTGTGGACTTGACGGGTTATACGGCGTACAAGGTACAGTTCGCAGAGTGCGTCCACGCGTGCAGTGATGATACGGCAGAAAAGCCTGTGTGCTCCAAATGCGGCAAGGCGCTGGTCGTTAAGATAACAGCCACTGCTTCCGATGGCAAAACAAGAACGGCCTGGTTCCCGGCGGACAGTGGTATCGAAAACGGGGACGGCTATGTAGAGGCCATCCAGACCTTGAACGGCTGGAGCGCCGAAGGGTACACTGATGCGACCCTGATGCCGCTCTGTGATGTACACAATAACTCCGGCGGTATCGGCATTGCCAGCGTCACCCTGACCGGAAAGCTTGCTGTGGACGGCGGAGAGCATCTCATCTATTCTACGACCGTCGCCGCCGGCGCAGATGTGACCTTCAAAACCGGTCAATTCTATCATATCACCGTCAACGGCAAGGCGTCTTTCGTGGGCGGCACCTACCTGGGCCTTGTGACTGCCGCCGCCGGCGCAGAGGCGGTCTTCAGCGGCGGTGCGTATCAATACCTGGAGGTCGAGGACGGCGGTACGGCAGTGGTGAAGAACTCAGCTGCGTTTGGTGAAGATGTTAAGGTGACTAAAGGTACGCTGACTGTGGAAGGCGGCAGCTTTGATGCTGCGGTTGTCGTCGAGGGCGACGGAACAATGAATGTGAACGGCGGCAGCTTTACCGGAACCGACCTTGATAAAGTGACCTATGGCAACGGTGCGAAGGGAACGGTCTCCGGCGGCTCCTTTGCCGATCTTTACTTATATGGGAGCGGCACAGCTTGGCTTGCCGGAGGCAGCTTCACTAAGCTGAGCACAGCTTCTTTTGGCGTGCTCAGCAGCCTGCTGGCGGACGGTGCGGCTTACTACGATCAGAGCGGTAACGCCATATCGGGCAGCGGAGTTTCAGAACTTAACAATGTGACTGTGAAGACCCATACCCACACTGTGGATGAGCAAACCGGCATTTGCAGTGTCTGTCAGAAGCAGATGGCGGCCTCCCTGACTGCCGGCAATGAAACAAGCTGGTATTTGACCCTTGACGCAGCCATCGCAGCGGCCAATAGGGCTGATGGCGAAAAGACGATCAAGCTGTATCAGGATGTTAGGGCTTCTTATGAATTGACCCGTGGGCCGGTAACGCTGGATGTGAATGGCATAAAAGCCCAGAATGTAACATTCACTGTGAAAGGCATCCAGCTGACAGTCACCGGCACAGGTACGATCTGGGATGTGACGGCCAGTGGTAGCAGCGCTGTGGTGAAAAATTCCACGGTCGAGATCAAGTACATCACGGCCGAGAACGGCGGCAGGCTGGAGCTGGGCGGCGGCTTATACGCGGGTCTGACCGTAAAAAACGATGGCAGCAGCGCCAGCCTGAGCGGCGGCACATATAAAAAGATTGAATGGGGTAATTCTTATGTTCCGGCGAAAGAATATCTGGCGGATGGATATGGCTATAAAACAGGCGATGGCACATGGGAGGATGGCACTGCCAGCGTAGACAATGTAACTGTCACGCCAGCGCCCATCAAAAGCACAAAGGTCTATCCAAACAACGAAACGGACTACTCCGGCAGTACCTTCGACGCAAAGGACAGCACCTCTGTGACGCTGACAGTGTTGGTCACATCCGATGAGAGTGCAGGCCTGACCTATACCTGGTACAGATCCATCAATGATGAGTGGCGTTCGCTTACGAATCCTTATATTACGCAAGGCTTGACTGAGAAATATACCGGTGCCGACAGCCAGACGCTCTCCATTACCGAATTGCCCGCAGGCCAGACATTTTCGTATAAAGTCCAGATTGCAACGGGCGACGGCTATAAGTGCTTCAGCAAGCCCTTTACCGTGACCCGGCATCAGCATAGCTGGACGTACACGGCAAGCGGCGCGACCATCACCGCCACTTGCCAGGCGAGCGGCTGCCCCAATGCAAACGGCGGCAGCGTGACCATTGCGGCCCCCGCCGAGCTGACCTACAACGGTAGCGGCAAGGCCGCCGTGGTGACCGCAAGCGGTGACGATTGGCAGGGTCCGGCGGTGAGTGATATCTCCATTGGCTACATCAAGATGGGCAAGTATGGTCCAGAGACATTGGAAACCGGCGCGCTCCCCACGAATGTCGGCACCTACACCGCCAGCATCACCCTGGGCGAGGGCGACAAGGCTGCCACTGCCAACGTGGAGTATACAATCCAAAGGGCTGACCCGAAGGCAAGCGACTTCACCTTTGCCGCGCCCTCTCCCCTGACCTATGACGGAAACGCCAAGACCGCCACGGTCGAACCGAATACCGGCATCAACGGCATGGGCGCTGTCACGGTGAAGTATTTCAAAAACGGTGCGGAGACTGAACCGAAGGACGCAGGTGACTACACGGTCAAAGTTTCCGTTGCGGAGGGTGCAAACTACAATGCCACGACTGACGACCTGACGACAGACGGCTGGAAGTTTACCATTGGTAAGGCAACGCAGACCATCACCGTTCCCACAGATAAGACCATCGTCAAGGACGATATTGCCGAGGATATTTCCGATTGGGCAACCGTCGCGGGCGTGACCGGTGGTAGCAATCCCGGTACGCTCTCCTATGTGCTGAACGGCTCTTATACCGGCGTTGCGCTGGAGGGCAACCAGTTAACTGTGGACAGCAGTGTTACTACGGGTACGACCATCACCATCAAGGTCACCGCCGAAGAAACAGGCAACTACAACAAGGAGGAGCAGACCTTCACCGTGAAGGTCGCGGACAAGAACACTGCCACTGTGACCATCACTGGCCTACCTGACACCGTAACCTATGGTCAGGAGTTCATCCTGGCGGCATCGCAGACCGGTGACACCGGCACGAGCGGAAAGTGGAGCTGGGATTGCAACCAAGAATACTTCAAGCTGGTAGAGTCCAATGCAAATACCAAAACAATCACGCTTCAGGCTATCAAGGCCGGTACGCCCAGCAAGGGCATCACCGCGACCTACGAGAGCGGCACCCATAAGGGCAGCGCGACCGTGAACGCCGTCGTGGAGAAAAAGGAAGTCACCGTTTCCGGCATCACCGCTGAGAACAAAGAGTATGACGGCGGCACCACTGCCACGGTCAACGCCTCCGGCGCGACCATTACTGGCATTGTGAGCGGCGATAGCCTGACCATTACCGCTACTGGCACCTTCGCGGATGCTGATGTGGGCAATGGCAAGGCCGTTAATCTGACTCTGGGCGCTCTGAGCGGTGCCAGTGCCGGCAACTACAAGCTGGCCGCCAGCGGTAATCAGACCACGGCAACAGCGAACATCACGGCAAAGAATGTTTCCATCAGCGCAGCCACCGTCAACGACAAGGACTATGACGGCAATGCCAACGCTACCGTCCCCAGTGTGACCATCACCGGTGTCAGCAGCGCACTGAGCATGGGAACGGACTTCGATGTTACCTCTGCTACATTCCCCGATGCTGACGCGGACACCGCCAATGTGGATGTGACCATCAATGTTGCATTGAAGGGCACTGCGGCAAACAACTACAACCTGACCAACGGCATGGGTTATGTTGTGACCAGCGCCGCGAAGATCAACAAGGCTACTTACAGTGACTCCGCTCCCACCAAGACGGTGAATATTCTGAAGAACTATGCCGGTGTACAGACAGGTACGCTGACGGCAGCCGATTTCTTCACCACCGCTCCTGCCGAGGCGAAGATCACAAATGCGGTTCCGAATGCTGACTCCAGCAACATGATGAGCAACGCGGGCGCAGATGCATCCGGCAATTTCACCTACGCCAGCCAGACGAGCATCACGGCTGCATCGAATGAGAACTGGACCATCACCATCAGCAGCAAGAACTATACGGACATCACCGCTACGCTGACCTTCAAGCTCGTGGATAAGACCGACGCAGGCGTGACCATCAGCAGTGTTCCCGCCAGCAAGACCTATGGCGAAAGCTTTACGCTGACTGCCTCTGTGACCGATGCGGGCACCGGCACCGGCAGCTGGACTTGGACTTCCAACGATCCCAGTGTACTGCAAGTGACTGGAACCGGCGCGTCTGCCACGGTCAAGGCGCTGAAGGCGGGTTCGGCAACGATCTCCGCAAAGTATGAGTCCGACACCACCATGGGCGAGCAGACCACAGCTCCTATTACTGTAGGCAAGCGCGTCATCACAGTAACTGCCGACAACAAGAGCATGACCGTGAACGGAACACTCCCCACCTTCACCGTGACCTACGGCAATCTGCCTTCCGGCGTTCAGGCGGCGGACATCTTTGGAACCCTGGCCAGTGCCTCCACCACCACCGATGGTAAGACTACCGGCAGCTTCGACATTACGGTCACCACACCTGTTCTCAAGACTGAAGCGGGGGCTAATTATGAAGTCGGTGCAGTTACCAAGGGTACCCTGACTGTCAATCCTCGTTCCTCCTCCGGCGGCGGTGGCGGCAGCTCTGTCTCCACCTACAGCGTGACGGTCGGCAAGACTGACAACGGCTCCGTTTCCGTCAGTCCCAAGTCCGCCTCCAAGGGCGACACGGTGACCATCACGGTCACGCCTGACAAGGGTTATGTTCTGGAAACTCTGACGGTTTTGGACAAGAACGACAAGGAGATCAAGCTCACCGAAAAGAACGGCAAGTACACCTTCACCATGCCTGCCAGCAAGGTTACCGTAAAGGCCACCTTCATGGATGACAACACGATGCTGAACTACTTCGTGGACGTCAAGGTCGGCGATTACTTCTATGACGCAGTTCTTTGGGCGGCGGAGAAGGGCATCACCTCCGGCACGGACGCCACACACTTCAGCCCCAACGCCGCCTGCACCCGCGCGCAGATCGTTACCTTCCTGTGGCGTGCAGCAGGCAGTCCTGAGCCGAAGAACATGAGCAGCTTCACGGATGTTCCGGCTGACAGCTACTACGCCAAGGCGGTGGCCTGGGCCGTGAAGAACGGCATTACCGGCGGAACCGGCAACGGGAAGTTCTCCCCCGATGCCCCCTGCACCCGGGCGCAGATGGCCACTTTCTTGTGGCGGGCCAACGGCTCCCCCAAGGTTACGGGAACAACGCCCTTCTCTGATGTGAGCGCCGGAACCTACTACTGCAATGCAGTGCTGTGGGCCTATGAGCAGAACATCACCAATGGCACCGGCGGCGGGAAGTTCTCCCCCGATGCGCCCTGCACCCGGGCGCAGATGGTGCAGATGCTGAAAAACGCTTCGGACGCAGCGTAATACCCGGATCATCGACGGGGCGGGCCAGCCCGCCTCGCCGGTTTGATGAAAGCTCATTGGCAAGGGGGGGTCCCCCTTGCCCCCGGAGGGTCCCCTCCGGGGGCAGATCCCTCTTGTCCCACGATTTTTATAACAGAGGCGATCTGATGAAAAAAAGAATGTTCAGCCTGTTCCTCGCCCTGGCACTATGCTTAAGCCTGCTGCCCGCGACAGCATGGGCCGCAGGAGAAACGGTACCCAGTAACGTAACGCTTGCCGGTACAGCTTTGGAAAGCGGCAAGTCTTACGTTGCGACAGTTGATGGGATCACCGAGAAAACCGGCGAATCTGTCGAAACGAACTACCTGACCTACGACAACGGCACGCTGACCGTTTTCGGAACGGTGGAGGTAAGCTGCGGCGAGTCAGCCGGCCTGAGCTTTTATAGCGGCACCCTGACCCTGGCCGGAGACGGTGATCTCACCATTGCGGCCTCCGGCAGCAACAGCGCGGTGTCCGGTAATCCATACAGCACCCTGACCGCAGTGAACTTTTCCGGCGACCTCACCCTGGGCAGCGTAAATGCCCCGGCAGTCCAGAATGTGGTGCTGAATCTGACCACCGGGGGAGATATCTTGATCTCTTCCGCCAAGAACAGTGCCGTGAATACCCCCCAAAACCCCGTTACGCTTGCAGGTAAGACGGTGACCATCAAGGGAACAGATGAGACAACAGAGGCTTCGCCAGCGAACGTCTCAACGGTGACCGCCCCAAAACTGAATGTGACCGCCGAAGATGGTGTGACCATCACCGGCAGCAGCGACTATCTCCCGCTGATTGCAGACGACAGCAACAACGAGTGCGCCGTCACCCTCAACGCTGGAGGAGATGTGAAAATCGTCAACAAGGGCGGCATGGCGGTATACGGCCCACTGACCGTGGAATCTGCGCATAATGTGACGATTGGAGGCGGCGGAGAAAGCCTACTCTATTCCGCAAACGGCGTCCACCGCATCAACGCCAGCAGAACAGTGAAGATGGAGAGCAGCGGCATCGTGTGTTCCGGCACTGATGCCAACGGTCTGACCATCACCGGCGTGGAGACGGTGGACATCGCCGGTGAGAGCACTTCTGCCCCTGTGGTCACGGGCATGACCCTGAACGAATGCGGTACGGCGACTGTCACCCGATTGCAGTATGCTGATACTATGGCTCCCATCGCGTACACAGTTACTTCCGATATTCCGGTGCTGCTGCGCAATGGATCAAATGACATCGAACCGCAACTTCTGTGGGACGGCGAATACTACCAAAAGGCCGCCGTCGAGGATGTGTATATGGAGCCCAGTTCCGAGGCTGCTGTCTATTACGAGGCAGGGGATGGCTATGTGATGTTCTCCAAGACAAGCGGCAGTGTCGAAACCGGAACCGCCAACGCCGTTTTGTTGAACGCCAGCAGCACTGCCCCTATTGCCGGGAATCTAGCCGAGGTGAAAGTCATTGGGGAGAATTCCCTGGATGAAATTCAGTCCCTGGATGAGGTTGGCACAAAGGTGTCTTTCACCGGAAACGGCACACTGCACACGTTTTTTGGCGGCAGCGTGGAACCGGAGATTGCGGACAGCGTTGCGTTCCACGGCCTGGTCTGTGTGATGACAACAGAGGCATCGCAAGAGCAGGGAAAACTCAGCATATCCATGAACTTTACCGCCTACGGGACCAGCGATCTTCCCCCAATCGTGTGGGAATCAGAAGAAGATCCGGGCAGCTTCGTTGTGGGGACAGTGTCCAGCAAAGAGGCAATCGTGACGATTCGTCTGACCGTTTCCGAAGGGGCGACGCTGACTATTCCGGAGGAGGTGCCGCTGAAGATTGAAAAGAGTGAAGAAATATCCTGTTTGACCAACCACGGCACCCTGATTAACAACAGCACCGTTTCACTGCCCGATGCCACGCCTGCTGATATAAAGGGGCTGCGTCTGACCGGCTCCGGTCTGGTACAGGTGCCAAGCGGTACGGGCATTACATACTACACCAATGAGGGTGTGGAACTTGGGAATCACAAGATGGAGGATCTTGACCTGAGCGGCACCAACGCAGATCAGGGCAGTCTGGAAACCGACGGCTACCACTGGGACGCGGACGCAAAGACCCTGACCCTGAACGGTCTGGCGCTGACCGGAACGCTGACCCTGCCGGATGCAAGCGGCAGGGAAATCAAAATCGTTATGAGCAAGGAGAGCCTTGTAAACTCGGTTTCTGTAAGCGGCAACTATCGTCCAACGGTACAGATCACCGGCTCCGCGCCGCTGACTGTCCAAAGCATAAGCGGCGATATGAGCCTCACCGTGGCACAGGGCGCGGTGCTGAACGCCATGGAGAGCATCAACATCGGAGCCTCCGGCAACACGGATTCCATTATCACCGTCAACGGCACGCTGACGGTCAAGGGCGATAGCGGCATCCGCTGTGGGCAGATGGTCATTGGCGCTGATGGCACGGTGAATATCTCCGGTGCGCGTGGCGTTGCGGTATTCGGTGTGAATGGCAGCAGCTCCGGCACCGAGCATAAGGGCGCTTTCCAAATTGCAAACGGTGGCACCTTCACCGCCGACTGCACCGATTACAATGTGGTGGTGTTTACCGGAGGTGCAGAGGTGACCAAAGAGAATGCGGAAACGTACCTTGTCCTTCCGGACAACTACCTGCCCGCAGGTTATTCCATTCGGGTGGTCACCGGTGAAAGCGGCGGTAATACACACTATGCCGTCACCGTGGCGCAGAAGGATGCGGATTTGACGCTGGTTTCGGAACACATCACCGGCGCGGGCGGAAAGATGGAATTGAAGTACCAGCCCACACCGACTCCTGACCCTGAACCGACCCCCGACCCCGATCCCATGCCTGGCGGCGGCTCGGATGACAGTGAGCCCAGCTATTCCATCCTCCTCACTGAAACAAAGGGCGGCGTTCTGGCCGTCCGGTACAAATATGCTTCCAAGGGCGACACCGTGACCATCACGGTAACGCCGGACGCCGGCTATGAACTGGATACGCTAACCGCAGCCGACAAAAACGGTAAGGAACTGGCGTTGACGGACAAGGGCGATGGCAAGTACACCTTCACCATGCCCGGCAGCAAGGTCACGGTGACAGCCAGGTTCAAGCAGACCGACACTGGGACGGAGAACCCGTTCACCGACATTTCCAAGAACGATTACTTCTACGACGCAGTGCTGTGGGCCGTGGAAGAGGGGGTCACAGGCGGCACCGGTGGCGGAAAATTCTCCCCCAATGCCCCCTGCACCCGGGCCCAGATGGTGACCTTCCTCTGGCGGGCCAGCGGCTCCCCCGAGATTGGCACGGCCAATCCCTTCTCCGATGTAAGTTCCGATGCCTACTACTACGACGCGGTGCTGTGGGCTGCGGAACAGGGCATCACCGGCGGAACCGGCAACGGGAAATTCTCCCCAGATGCCCCCTGCACCCGAGCCCAGATGGCCACTTTCTTGTGGCGGGTCGCCGGTTCGCCTACCCCTGAAAGCGGCGAAAACATCTTTGCGGATGTGCCCGCAGACAGCTGGTACGCCCAAGCCGTCCAGTGGGCGTATGGGCAAAAGATCACCAACGGCACTGGCGGCGGGAAATTCTCTCCCGATGCCATCTGCACCCGGGCACAGATGGTGCAGATGCTGAAAATTTCGAACCAGGAATTTCATGTTGCGAAGTGAAGAGATAAGTGATGGTATGCAGAACGAGTCAAAATGGATCTGCTGTCCCCAGTGTGGCAGCAAAACGAGAGTCAAAGTTTATGAAGAAACCGTTCTGATAAAATTTCCGCTTTACTGTCAAAAATGCAAAAAAGAGTACTGGGTCAATGTAGTAAAACTGAAGATGGTATTAAGCGACGAGCCAGATACTTAAAGTACAGAGCCTGCTTTTCCCCAAAGAAAGGGGATCAGCAGGCTCTGTTTTTGTTTTATGTAGTTTCTACCCAATTTCGATGGCATCCTTTGCCCGGAGTGCGGCAATGACGGATTCCACCACCGGGATCAGTGCTTCGGCCTCCTGTTCACTGCACTCCTCTACCATCAGTCGAAGCTACTGGAACATAGGGGCATCCCGCTCCAATTCCGGGTTGAAGATGGTTCTGGCATCAACACGGAGAGTTCGGATTAGAGGAAACAGCACCTCCATTTTCGGATTTGCCTTGTAATTTTCAATATTCATCACGGTCCGCACATCAATATCAGCCATTTCCGCAACTTGAAGCTGTGTCAGGCCGCGCTGATACCGTGTACTTTTTACCGCATTTCCCAATGGGTAGGAGAAGTCGTACATCGCAATTCACCTCAAAGATATTTTACAATACATCTTTTTACAGTTGAATGCGATGTAATTCTCTTGTTTGATGTAACACAATACACCATTTAACAAACATGATATCCGACAAACTGAATCATATAATCGGTAAGGCAGCCGCATTTGCCGACTACCAAATGATTTAAAGGGGGGGGATGCTGGCTGTCTGTGTGCCGGCCGCATGAGCGGAAGGAGAAATGCGACATGGCAGATGCCAATCGCCGCATTAAGTTGTTCCGTCTGATCAAGCCAAGCCACACTGCTTTCAGGGCAGCACGGGGGAAAAGAACAAAAAGTTGCCGAGGCAAGCAGGTTGGTCATACAAAAAAGGAGGATAAACCTCCACCTGCAGCCTCAGGATTCCCCCGTGGACTTCTTAATGCAGATTTAATCAGGATTTCTGAATTCCTGTCATTTTACATAGACGGAAGCTATATTGCTTGTTATGGTTTCCGGATAAGGTGCCGCGGCCCTCCTTTTCTGACATTTGGCTTTCCAAATGTTTAGAAAAGGAGGAACAGCGCAATGCTGATCAAAATAGCGAAAAATGGCATCGAATCTGAGTGGTTTCAGCTAACTAAGAAGCACCACCGCACATTGCTGTTGGAGAAACCAGATGTTGTGTTTGTCCATATTGATTCTCTTTATCCCAAGAGTCCAGAAAGCGGGCAGATTGTTGAATTGAGTTTTCCTTGCTTCAACCTCCTGGCTCGCGAATTCGTTTTGGAGGAAAATAGGCAGGAAAAACAAAATGAACGTCATCAAGACTACAGAGCCGTGGAAGATATCAACCCAAGGGAGAATGGTGCGCTAATGACATCGCTGGAGGAAATATATCTTAGGCAGGAGATTAAACGCATTCTTAATGGGCCATCCAATGTCCTAACTGATCTCCAGCAACGCAGGCTACGACTCTTTTTGGATGGATATACCCTGACACGGATTGGAGAGATAGAGGGGATTTCCCATACTGCAGCCAGAAAATCTGTTTTCTCTGCAATAGAGAAAATAAAAAAACACTTTGAATGATGGTTTCAAAAAGGCGCTTTTCTGTCGGATTAAGTGAGAGGAAAACATATCCTCATTGAACTTTGAAAAACACCGCCAGGAGGCGGTCATATCCGGCAGCTTGGATACGTCCGCTGGCGAGAGGCCCCCGAGAGGGAGGCTGCAGCGACATTGGAGGATGCGCCAAGACCATCTGTGCGGGAAGCCCCCGCATCAAAGACGGCCAAATAAGGTGCAGAGCGGTTCCCATCCGTCCATAAAACAGCCTGTGGCGGGCTGTTTCGCATTGCGGCAGGACTCCGCGGGAGTCCTGCCCGACCCTCGCCGGCAATCCAGTAATGATACTCCTGTCCAGCCACAGCCACAAGCAGTGGGGGCAGCTCGGAGAGATCCTCGGAGGGGTGAGATTCCCGTGACGCGCGCCCGCGCGGTCCAAGCCTGCCGCCTACGGCTCGGGAAGTAGTGTCGAATAGGGCCATCATTGGAAACGCAAATGTCAGAAACGGCGGGGGCCGCCCTGAAGGGTATCGCAATGCTACCACACATCGTGGAGCGGCCCCCGCTTGTTTTCATACACGACTGAAAAACGAATGAAGGATTGGCTGTGCGCCGGAGCTTATCTCTGGCGCACCATCATGGGAGGCATAAAGCTTATGGCGGAAAAGAAGAAAGCATGGCTGTATCTGAAAGCCAGGACCGATGAAGACCTGAAGGCCCAGAAGTCGCTTTTGCTGGAGTACGCAGATAAAGCAGGATATGAGGTGACGGAGGTTGCCGCTGACTATTCCCCGAGCCAGAGTAGCCTGAAGTATGTGCGTCTTGGCGCGGCGAAGCATGACTTTGAGGTCCTGCTAATTTCTTCGTGGAATCGGCTGGGGAGAGACCTTTCAGAAACACTTGATACGATGACAGAACTGAAGAATCAAAACATAGCGGTGCAAAGTGTCAAAGAGAAGAACTTGTCTCTTGATCGGGTTCTTTCCATAGCGCGCTTTGCAGCCGCGATGCAGATCCCCGATGAAACACTGCCCGAAGAACTGGATGAGACTCCCTTCGAGGACCAGGAAGAATCAGAAGGGTTAGATATGACGCAATCCTTCTGAAAAAAACTGCCTGGTCTCTCTTTGGATGAAGAAGCCTGATTGGGAGGAAAAGATCATGAACGCGAATGTAAACTACATTGGTATGGTAAACCTGCTGTGTGCCTTGCGGGACGCCAGTATTATCAGCGAAGCGGAGGCGCGGAAGATCGCCGCGCGGCTCCGGGTAGAAACAGGAGCGGACGTCATATATTCGCCTCAATAGTTGTTGCATTTGAGTATAGCTTTTCAGAGAAAGTTAGGGTATTGTGTGTGGCTGAACAGAGGTGATTTAGATGAACGGACAGACAGCAATCAGTGGTTCCCTCGCATTGGACAAGGTCCCCAGTGTGATCACGATCCCAGCCTCCGGGCCGGTCCGGACCCGGAAACTGCGTGTGGCAGCTTACGCTCGTGTCAGTTCCAACTCTGAGGACCAGCTCCACTCCTTTGCCGCACAGAATGCCTACTACACAGAACTCATCACCGGCAACCCGGAATGGGAGTTCGTGGACGTATATGCGGATGAGGGGATCACCGGGACCTCCGCGGAGAAACGGGATGACTTCCAGCGGCTCCTGAAAGACTGCCGCAGAGGCCGCATCGACAAGGTCCTGACAAAATCCACCGCTCGGTTCGCGCGAAACACCAGCGAGAGCCTGATAGCGGTCCGGGAGCTGAGGGACTTGGAGGTCGGGGTCTGCTTCGAGGAGCAGGGCATCGATACCGCCCAGATGTCCGGCGAGCTGCTGACAGCTATCTTCTCCATGATAGCCCAGAAAGAGAGTGAAGCTATCTCTGAAAATATCCGCTGGACCTACCAGAAGAAAATGAAAAAGGGCAGCTTCATCACCTGTAAGGCCCCGTTTGGATACCGCCTGGTCAAAGGAGAGCTGGAGATCATCGAGGCGGAGGCCCAAATCATCCGTCTGATCTTCCAAAGATACCTCAATGGCAACAGCATGGAGGACATCGCAAAAGAGATCACGCGGTACGGGATCCCCACAAGAGATAAGACCCCATACTGGCAGACGACGTCGATCCAATATGTCCTCCACAATGAGAAATACGCGGGTGACTCGCTGGCACAAAAGACCTATACCACCCGAACACTGCCCCACAGGAAGAAGCGAAATCAAGGTGAGTATGATCAATATTTCGTACCGGGCAGCCATCCGGCCATCGTTGACCGGGAGGTGTTTGACCGGGCACAGGCACTGCTGAAGCAGAAAGGCGCTGTGATCCACCCAAAGTCCGGAGTCACATACCCATGGACCGGCACCGTTGTCTGCGGAGCCTGCGGTTCCATATTCAAGCGAAAAAAGTGCCGGGAGTCCGCCTATTGGACCTGTAGGCTCCACGATAAGACGCCCGACAAATGTCAGATCACGCAGATCCCGGAATCTGAATTTGAACATGCCTTCCTCCGCCTGTATTACAAGCTGCGGCGTCATGGAATGCCAGTCCTCTCCCAACTGCTTACAGACCTCCAGACAGCCCAAAACGGGAAGCTGCTCTGGAGCCTGGACGTCGTGGAACTGAACAAACAAATAGCGGATATCGTCCGTCAGGAGCGACTACTGGCCGAGCTGAAGCAGCAGGGCCTTGTCGATCCTGACATTTATATTACCCGGAGCAACACGCTGGCTGAACAGCTCCGCACCGCCAAATTGGAAAAGGAACGGTTTCTGGAGTCCGAGGAGGACCAGACCATCCAGCAGACTCAAGTCCTGCTGGAGATATTGGAGACCGGGCCGGAATTTCTGGAGGCGTTCGATGAGGAGCTGTTCAGCGAGCTGGTTGCAAAGATCATCGTGGAGAATAACGAATGCCTGCGGTTCCGGCTGATCAATGGGCTGGAGCTGACAGAGCCTATTGAGAGGACGGTGCGCTGATGGCGAACAACCGAAAGCTGCCCTTCGGATACCGGATGGAGTTTGGAGAGTACACTCCCCATCCGGCAGAGGCGGAAACAGTCCGCTGGATCTACCAGACCTATCTGGCCGGGGCGTCCTATCAGGAACTGGTGAAAGCACTCCAAGAGCGGGGAGTTGCCTATGACGAGGGTAAACTGTGGAACAAAAATATGGTGGCCCGCATCCTGGAGGACAAGAGATACGTCGGGACAGACCGGTACCCGGCCATACTCCCGGAGGAACAGCACCGCGGCGCACGGGAGCGCCGCAGGGACCGGGCGGTCCCGGTCAGGAAAACGCCGGCACAGATGGAACTGCGGCGGCTGTGCGGCGGTCCCCCGCCTGCCTGGGTGGAACAGCAGACCCTGACGATTCTGAACCGTCTTGTCCAGCACCCGGAGCGTATTGCCTCCGGCCAGGCAGAAATGGAGGACTCGGCAGAGAACAGGAAACTGCGCCGGGAGCTGGAGGAGGCGCTCCACTCCCCGCCTGTGGATGGAGACCGGGCCAGGGATATGGCGCTTCGGCTGGCAGAACACAGGCTCAACGCCATTGGGGCGGAGGAATATGAGACAACGCGGCTCCAAAAGCTCTTCCGAAACCATCTAATCATGGAGGAGCTGGAGCGGGATCTCCTGCGGGAGAGCGTCCGACAGATCGCATACAGAGGAAAAGGCATTCAGGTCCGGCTGAAAAACGGCCAGATCATGAGGGGAGGACAGTAGCCATGACAGAAACCGCTCCGAAAGTCATTGTGATCCCAGCAAAGAAGGAAACACCCCAGGAACAGGCCCAAAAGAGGCACCTGCGGGTAGCGGCCTACTGCCGCGTATCCACCAACAGCAAGGAGCAGCTCACCAGTTATGAAAACCAGCTTGCCTACTATACCGAGAAGATCATGAAGAACCCCGACTGGACCATGGTAAAGGTGTTCGCGGATGAGGGCAAGACCGGCACCTCCACCTGTAAGCGGAAGGAATTCCTCCAGATGATCCGGATGTGCCGTCAGGGGAAGATCGACATGATCCTGGCCAAAGCGGTCTCCCGGTTCGCAAGAAATACGGTGGACACCCTCAACTATACCCGAGAACTTCGGGAACTGGGCATTCCGGTCATCTTCGAGGAGCAGAACATCAACTCCATCTATCCGGAGAGCGAGTTCCTCATCGCCATACACGGCGCCTTCGCCCAGTCTGAGAGCGAGAGTACCAGCAGCCGGGTCCGCTGGGGTCAGCGTCAGTCTATGAAAAGCGGACGTGTCACAATGCAGTATAAGTGGATGCTGGGATATGAGAAAGGCCCGGACGGAAAGCCGGTGATCAACGAGGAGCAGGCGGAGACCGTCCGCTTTATCTACCAGCGGTACCTGGCCGGAGACACCCTGCGGGCCATCAAGGGCAAGCTGGAGGCGCAGGGGGCCTTGAACGCGATAGGAAAACAGGAGTGGACCATCAAGAACCTGCTGAGTATTCTGACCAATGAAAAATACTGCGGAGACGCGCTGCTCCAAAAGACATTCATTCAGGACTGCATCAGCAAAAAGGTAATCCAGAACAATGGCCAGCTCCCCAAGTATCTGGTCCAGGACCACCATGAGGGGATCGTGAGCCGGGACGTCTTCTACGCGGCGCAGCTGGAGATGGCCCGGCGCAGGGCACAGACAGGCGGTACCAGCAAGAGCGCGCCCACCGGGCGGAGCAAGTACAGCGGGAAGTACATCCTGACAAATCTCATGTTCTGCGGCCACTGCGGGACAGGCTATCGCCGGTGCGTGTGGAACAAGGGCGGAGTCAAGCGGGCTGTGTGGCGGTGCGGGAGCCGCCTGGATTATGGGGCAAAATACTGTAAGCACTCTGAAACGCTGGAGGAAAAGCCGATCCAGCAGGCGATCCTGAACGCCATCAACCGCGTGATGGGCAGCCGGGAGGAGCTGGAGACGCAGCTGCTTGGCGCTATGGAGCAGGAACTGGCGCCCATCCCCGGCGAGACGATGAGCCTCGCAGACATCGACCGGACACTGGAGGAGCTGGAAAAGCAGTTCAACAGCCTGCTGGCGGAGGCGTCCGCCGCGGGCGGCACGGAAGACTACGCAGAACGGTTCCGCATGATATCCAACGCAATGGCGGATCTCAAGGAACATAAGTCGCGGATCATGCAAGTCTATCAAGAAAATGAACTGGTAAGCCAGCGGCTCAAAGCCGCCTCGGTTTCCATGAGCGCCTATGCGGCAGAACTGACGGAGTGGGATCAGAGCGTGGTCTACCAGCTGGTGGAGAAAGTAACCGTCCTCGCAAAAGACAAGATCCGGGTCACCTTCCGGGACGGTACCGAGGTGGAGCAGGAGATTGAACAAGTGGATTGGAGGAACGCATCGTGAGCGTCTATATCACAGGTGATACACACGGCGGATTCCAGCGGTTCGGGATGAAATACTTCCAGGAGCAGAAAAAGATGAGCCGCAAGGATACGGTTATCATCACAGGCGACTTCGGAGGACTCTGGGGCGGAACACCCTCGGAGAAATATTGGCTGGACTGGCTGGAGGACAAGCCCTTTACGACTGCCTTTCTGGACGGAAACCATGAGAACTTCGACATGCTGAACGCGCTGCCGGAGAGGTTGTGGCACGGAGGAAGGGTCCATGAGGTACGGCCCCATGTGCTGCACCTCATGCGAGGGCAAATCTTTGACATCGGAGGATACACATTCTTCACTATGGGCGGGGCGTCCTCCCACGATATTCAGGACGGCATCCTGGACCCGGAGGAACCGGGCTTCGAGGAGCGGTACTGGCGGATGCGCAGAGGCAGGGCCAGGTTCCGGGTTAAGGGGGTATCATGGTGGCCGGAGGAACTTCCCTCCGATGAAGAGTATGAGGAGGCACGGAAGAACCTGAATGCCCAGGGCTGGGAGGTGGACTACATTCTGACCCACTGCGCCCCCGCCAGCATTACACAGAAGATTTTCCCCGATACCCAGGCGGACCGGCTGACAGACTTTCTGGAGGATATCAAAAACCGGGCCAGGTACCATTACTGGCTGTTTGGCCACCTTCATGACAATAAGGCGGTGGACAACAAGCACATTCTCCTCTGGGAGCAGATCGTACAAGTGATATAATAAGCGGAAGCCGTAAAGGAAAGCGCGGAGTCTTCTCCGTGTTTTCCTTTGCGGCTTTCTTTACCAAGGCGGACACGCCGGAAAGGAGCGGACATGAACACTCGGAAGCCAAGCGATTATTCTTCTCTGTATTCGGCGCTGGATGTCCTGATGGGCTCCGATCTGACAGAGATGGAGCTGTACTGCGAGATCGGCAGGGCCGTATGCGCCAGAACAGAGAAGGGCTCGGCAGTCATGGCCGCTGAATACCTCCAGTCGAGGTACCCGGAGCGAAAGGGCTTCTCACCCCGTAATCTGCGCCGTATGCGGTTGTTTTATCTGACCTATGGGAACACACCGGTCCATCTGGAAAAGGCACTGAAGCTGGCGTGGACGCAGAACGTGACGATTTTGGAAGCCTGTGAAACAGCGGAGGAACAGGCGTGGTATCTCAATGCCGCGCTGGAGCATGGCTGGGGCAAGACAGAATTGCTCAGACAGATCCAGAATGGCGCGTGGGGGCTTCATTGGCTCGACGAACCGGAGGATATCTGCTATACTGAAGAAAGAGAAAATGTAACGGAGTGCAGAGAATGTGAAAAAGATACTTTTTATTTGCCACGGCAATATCTGTCGGAGTCCAATGGCCGAGTATGTCATGAAAGAGCTTGTGAGGAAAGCCGGCCTGGAGAGCCAATTCCAGATCGCCTCCGCGGCGACCAGCCGGGAGGAGCTTGGAAATCCAGTCTATCCTCCTGCCCAGCGCAAGCTGGCAGAACATGGGATCGGCTGTTCCTGCCACGCCGCACGGCAGCTCGTGAACAGCGACTACGAGAAGTACGACCTGTTGATCGGGATGGACCAGGCAAACCTCCGGGATATGTACCGCATCTGCGGCGGAGACTTTGCGGACAAGATGCACCTCCTGCTGGACTACACAGACCGCCACGGTCAGGAAGTGGCCGACCCGTGGTACACCGACAACTTCGAAGCTACATGGCGGGATGTGTCTGATGGGTGCCAGGGGCTGCTTGATCACCTGATGATAACATAGAGAAAGAGAGAAATGAGTATGGGCCTGGATGATAAGATTCAGCTTTTTGAAGATAAGCACATCCGCACTGCATGGGATGAAGAAAAAGAGGAGTGGTATTTTTCTATTGTCGATGTGGTGGCGGTTCTAACGGAGGCTCCGAACCATCAAGTGGCCAGAAACTATTGGAAGGTTACAAAAAAACGCCTTGTGGACGAGGGCTTTGAACCGGTTACATCTTGTAACCAGTTGAAAATGACCGCCGCTGACGGGAAAAAGCGGTTAACTGACGTAGCGGATACGGAACAGCTTCTTCGAATCATCCAATCCATCCCGTCACACAAAGCAGAGCCCTTCAAGCGTTGGTTGGCAGAAGTGGGCCGGGAACGCATTGAGGAAACGATTGATCCGGAGCTGACCATTGATCGCGCACTGGAAACCTATCTGAAGAAAGGCTATTCCCGCGAGTGGATCAACCAGCGCCTTCAGGCGATCCAGGTGAGAAAGGAACTCACCGATGAATGGGATGCCCGCGGTGTTCAGAAGGGTGTGGAATACGCCATTCTGACTGATGAGATATCCCGTGCGTGGTCAGGGATGACGACCCGGCAGTACAAAACGCTCAAGGGATTGACAAAAGAAAATCTCCGCGATAATATGACAACACTGGAACTTGTTTTGAATATGTTGGCTGAGGCTACGACTACAGAAATATCAAAGCAGAAAGAGCCGGTAACATTTAGCGAAAATATAGAGACTGCACGTGCCGGTGGAAAGGTTGCTGGCGATGCGCGGAAAGCAATTGAAGCGCAGACTGGTGTCCCAGTTATTACATCAAAGAATGCGGCCCAGCTCAGTCAGGTAGTTGTAGATATGATCGAGGGAAACGTCGCTCCATCTGGAGAAGATGCGGACTCATAAGTCTTTATACCTATCTGCTTCTGGCATATCGGTTCCGGCATAATTTTATAATGAAAAAGGCCTGAAAATCTATGCGAGAGATGGGGCCGAGTTTTGTAACCGTTGCGGCGCAAGGCTTTTATAGATCCAGGGTTCGGAATTGTTACCCCCTGCCATAAAAATAACCACACCTTTCGGTGTGGTTATTTTTATGGATACCGTGAGGACTTCACATGCCCGGCGGAAGTGAATTCCGCCTGCACCAAGGTTTTGGCCTTCGGCCAAAACACTTGCACGGCGCAAAAGCGCCGCGGGCCAGAAGGCCGCTTCAGCGAAATGCTGTATCTTTTTCGTATGCATATGCCAAAAAGCAGGCTCTCCGCTGCCGCGGAAAGCCTGCTTTTTGTATAGACTGGGTGCCGCATACGGCCAATCGGGCTTCGTGCGAGTGCTCGCCCTCTAGAGAAGGGACTCCTTGCTCGGACTTCGGGCGTACCCACCTGAATGCTCCTACTCGCTCTGAAGAACCGGAGCATTTTCGTCCGCAGTTTTTATTGGTATCCCCTCTGCCTGCGGGAATGGGATGGCACCCAGCCGTCCATTGCTACCGCACTAGGACAATATTCTTTGCAATACCGGGCAATTTTTTGCTCTAGCATGATGTCAGATCGCCTGTGGCCGGATTATCGATGCATTTTCCCTTCTTCGTAAAGCGGGAGCCATGGCATGGGCAGTCCCAGGTGTGCTCCTGGGAATTCCATTTCAGCGCGCAGCCCATATGGGGACATCGCTTGGTTGTGGGGGCCAGCAAGCCGACGGCCGCCTCAAATCCATTGACGACCAGTTGAGGGCGGAGGACTGTGCGGGAAGGCGAAAACACCTCTGCGAAAGGGTTGGTCTTCCCCTGCACAAGGTCACTCAATAGCATGGCGGATACCATAGAAGATGTCATTCCCCATTTGTTAAACCCGGTAGCTACATATAAGTTTGATGTGGAGGAGGAATAAGGGCCGATATAGGGGACGCCGTCCAAACTCATGCAGTCCTGAGTAGCCCACTGGTACTTCTCTGTAGCACCCGGATAATACCGCCGGGCAAACTCCCTCAGCTCCCTCCATGCTCCGCCCCGCTTTCCCGTGCGATGCCCGCCGCCGCCCACCAGCAGCAAATCCCGTGCGTTTCGGAATGACATCCCCTCCTGCGCCTCATCCACATACATACCGTCCACATCCGGGGCGTTTTCCAGGGCAATGACGTAGGAGCGGTGCTGATACAGCTTTAGAAAATAGCTGCCGTGTTTGTTGAGGAACGGGAAGTGTGTGGCCACGATCACCGCCTTTGCCGCCACTTTACCGCTGTCCGTCACGGCTGTCGTGCCAATCAGCTCCCGCACCGGCGTGTGCTCATAGATGTGCAGGCCCTTTGCAAGGCAGCAGACGAACTTCAGGGGATGAAACTGGGCCTGGTTGTGCACCCTGACAGCGCCAGCCACAGGAAAGGGAAGTGGAAGATGCTCCACAAAGTCCCCGTGGAAGCCCAGCTTTTCCATGGCCGACAGCTCCTGTTCCAGCTTTCTTCGCTCTTCCAACGCATAGACATAGGCATCTTTTTCCTCAAAATCACAGTCCATACCAGAACACAGCTCCCGGTATTTTTGCAGAGCCGCCTTCTGGGCGCAGAGGCACTGTCCCGCCCGGTCGATGCCGAATCTGCGCAGCAGCTTGTCATAGATAAGGCCATGCTGAATGGTAATTTTGGCGGTGGTATTCTTTGTGATACCGCCGCACACCGTTTCCGCTTCCGTCAGAACATAGGGTACTCCGGCGCCGTGCAGCAGATAGGCGCACAGGATGCCCGCCATACCGCCCCCGATAATGAGGACATCGGTGGAAATATCCCCCTTTAAGGGGGCAAAATCCCTGTGCTCTCCGGTCTGTTCCCACACTGATTTCATATGCTTTCCTCCCCAATTCATGTCTTGGGGATAGTGTTTTGCAGCCTTGGTTTTTTCATACCTGATTTAGAGAACAAGCTGATGCGTGTATCCACAGGCTCAGAAACATGTATACAATAGAAGCAGACGGACGGCGGCCTGTTTTTTACAAGCCGCCGCCCGAAATCAGAGCGCTGCACAGAGCCGCGCTCTACTGATTGATGATTTCCGCTTTGCAGGTGGAGACAAAAGCAGGGTCGCTGCTGTTGGGCCCTACCACAACCACCATCCCAAATTCATTGCGTATAATACTTCCATTGGCCACGGTTTGCCCTCCGGCATTGATGGCGACGCCGGTTGTGCCCACCGGCAAATAGGACCGGATGGCAGCCTCACAGTCGGCATCGCATCCCGTGGGAGGTGGAACCGGTACGGGCAGATAGGTGATGGCATTGTTATAGGAGGCACTGGTAATGCGCACCGAGGCAATACGACAGATGGAGACAGCCTCCTGAGGCACCCCCTGGCTGTTGACTAGCTGGAGCAGTCCGGCATTCGGCCCGGCAGGGAGCAGCGAACCGAGGCGACCACTGCTGTTATTTCCGCTATCCATAGCGACTACCGCATTATCATTCGGATAGAGCTGGATGAGCTGCTGGAGCACATTCCGCATCTGTTGAACACAGGCGCAGCCCACCGCAGCGGCAGTTGGACCAGTGGGGCCGGTAGGACCAGCCGGCCCGGTTGCTCCAACAGGCCCCGTACTTCCTGGCGCTCCGTCTCTGCCCTGCGGCCCCGTCGGTCCGGAGGGACCCTGCGGCCCGGTAGGGCCGGTCTCACCCGCTGTCCCAGCTGGGCCTGTAGCCCCCATGGGTCCGGCCGGGCCCGTCGGCCCGGTGGCTCCAACAGGCCCCGCACTCCCTGGCGCTCCGTCTCTGCCCTGCGGCCCCGTCGGTCCCACAGCACCAGTAGGGCCCGGACTACCCGGAATGCCTTGCGGGCCCGTCGGGCCTTGCGGCCCTACCGGCCCTGGTACAGGGCAGCAGACCGGACAACACACCGCTCTTTGCACCTGCTCATCAAAATGGCCGTTCGGCCGATAAATATTCATAACAACTGGCACGACCCCTTTATAGCATAGTTGGGCACTCGCCCATATCAGCATATGCAGCGGCACCGCGCCCGGACATAGGTACTCAACAGGCAAAACAAAATTCTGAAAGTATCAGGCGTGAAAAGCACAGCGGTCCATAGCCTGCACACAGGCCTGGATGGCGGCTGAATCCGGCATGGCAGGAATGGCGCCCTTGGCGGTTGTTGTCAGGCCGCCCGCAGCATTGGCGACACGGGTGGCGGATACCCACTCCTCCAGGGTGAGCGCCTCCAGTGCGGTCCGGCCCCGGCCTGGGATCTGCGCAAGCAGGGCGCCCCAAAAGGCGTCTCCTGCCCCTGTGGTATCCACGGCGTTTACGGGAAAGGCGGGCAGAGCCCCCTCCCCTGACGGTGTGCGGAAATACGCCCCCTCCTTGCCCCGGGTAATAAAGACCGCAGACGGTCCCATAGCCTGAAGCTTTTCGGCCCCACCAGGCAGGGTGCTCTCTCCGGTAAGCAGACACATCTCCTCTTCGCTCACCTTCAGTATATCCGTTAGCTCCAGGGCGGCACAGAGCGCGCGGCGCGCAGCTTCCACACTAGGCCAAAGGAAAGGACGGTAGTTGGGATCATAGCTGATAAGAGCCCCCGCCTCCCTGGCCCTCCGTGCGACCCACAGGGTGGTTCCGCGGCAAGGCTCCTTGGTGAGGGAGACGGAGCCAAAGTGGAATATCCGGCACCCCTCCAACAGGGTGTCATCCACCTCCTCCGGCCGGAGCATCACATCCGCCCCTGGATCTCGATAGAAGGAGAAGGAGCGGTCGCCGTACTCATCCAATTGGACAAAGGCAAGGGTCGTGGGCACCCGGTCATCCCGTCGCAGGGCGGAGCAGTCAATACCGGCTTTCTCCATGTGCTCCTGAAGAAAGCGGCCAAAGGCATCCCGGCCCACCTTGCCCACAAAGGCGGTGCTTCTGCCCAGCTTGGATGCCATAGCCAGTACGTTGGCCGGCGCACCGCCCGGGTTCTGGCTGAACAGAGGCATTCCCATCTCATTGATGCCGGCGGGCGTAAAGTCGATCAAACTCTCGCCCAGTGCTACTATGTCATACATGTATTCACCTCATATCAGCGCGGCGGGCGGCTCCTGCCGCCCGCCCTGCCCCTTGGTCATTCTTCACAAGGAGCTACATCGATCAGGATCTTCATGGTGGCCTCCCGGTTGGCATCGATGTATTGATAGGCTTTCTGATAGTCCCCGAAGGCAAAGTGCCGGCTCATCAGGGGCTTGAGCTGGATTTTCCCCTCACTGACCAGACGGATGGCGTCCACATAGTCCTCATGCCGGTACATCATGGTGCTGTCCAGATCCAGCTCGTGGTCATTAAGCAGGGCCAGATCCACATGGGCCATTCCTGCGTATACTGCGACCAGAACCAGCTTGCTGCCCTTGCGGGCATACTGGATAGCCTGTCCCATGGTGGTATCGTTGCCTGCGCAGTCGTAAATAACATCCGCCTTGTCCGGACCGAAGCACTCTACCATGACTTTACCAAAATTACGTGTCCGAGTGTTCACTGCGAAGTCCGCCCCACAGCTCCGGGCCAGCTCCAGCCGGGCGTCGGAGATATCGGTAATGAGCACCTGGGCCGCCCCCAGAGCCTTGCAGCTCTGGGCCAGCAGAATACCGATGGGGCCGGAACCCAAAATGGCCACTTTGGCGCCCGCCAGCTCCGGAAAGCGTTTAGCTGCATGAACGGCCACAGCCAGCGGCTCGATCATAGCCCCTTCATTAAAACTCATTGTGTCGGGAAGCGGAGTAATCTTAGCCGCATCCACCGCAAAAAATTCGCTGGCGGTACCAGTGGTCTGGAACCCCATCACCTTGAGTTCCTCGCAGAGATTGTATTTGCCATGGCGGCAGGGGTAGCACCTGCCGCATACCACCTGTGGCTCGATGGTGACACGCTGTCCCACCCGGAGGCTGGTGACTCCCTTTCCAAGCGCGGCAATCTCCCCCGATACCTCGTGGCCTTGGGTGACGGGATATTTCGTAAACGGGTGTTCACCGTGATAGACATGGATATCCGAGCCGCACACGCCGATGCGCATGATTTTGACCAGTACCTCACCGGCCTTTGGCTCAGGGATTGGAACCTCCCGGAATTCAATGACCCCCGGGGCTGTCATAACCTGCTGCAGCATGCCTTTTCCTCCTCAACTCTTTTCACAGTACCACCGGGGGCCGCCAGCACTGATGAGTATGATGTTGCTGTTGGCGGTAAAGTCCCCGGTACGGATGGCAAATTTTACTTGGCGTGTCAGTTCGTCCCGAAAGTGGGGATGGCCGACCACCTGGCAGGGCAGCTCAGGTGGAAAACATGCCTTGAACTCCCGCTCGCGGCTGGGACTCACATCCAGGGTGGCCTGGCTCAGAATGATACCCTCCACACTGAAGTGCTTGAGCAGCTCCTTGAGCACATCTACCGCTGTGGGGACGTTTTCCGCCAGCGAGAGGTCGATTACCCTGGTGCTGTCCGGGATAGCCAGACCGGCGTCAGCGATCAGCAGCCGGTCGGTGTGTCCCATCCGGGCCAGTTCGGCCGCAATATCCCGGTTCAGGATGCCAGTCTCCGTCATAATACCACCCTCCCCCTATTTGCGGTCGTAGCAGCTCATGAGCAGCTCATACATCTCTGGAATGGTGGCGACACGGGGATTGTTGGCATAGTCGCCCAGTACCTGGCCGCAGTCTGCAATCTCCCGGATATCCTCTTTGGTCACGTTCAGCTCCCGGAAGTTGATCCAAAGGCCGATCCTCTTAAGAAAGCAGTCAATGGCATCGCAGCTTCTCTCCGCGGCCACAGCATCGCTCTCCCGCTCCAGGGAGGGTTCGAAGATCCGGCCTACCGTGGCGAACTTGTGCTCAGCGGCGGGATAGGTATACCGGGTAAAAGCGGGATAGAAGACTGCCAGAGACTGGCCGTGGGTGACATGGGGACAGTGGCCGCCGATCTGCATGCCCAGACCGTGGGGCAAAGTGACACCGGCGGATGCGTTGGTGAGACCGCCCAAGGTGTCGGCCCAGGCCATCTGGCTGCGGGCCTCCAGGTCGGAGCCGTCGGCCAGCGCCCTGGGGAGGTATGTGGCGATAATACGGATGGCATCCAGGGCCATGCACTCCACCAGCGGGTTGGTGTTGACGGAGAGATATGCCTCAAAATTATGGCAGAAGGCATCAAAACCGGTCTGCGCAGTTACGCTGGCGGGCAGGGAAAGGGTAACCTCGGGATCTACAATGGCTGCGCGGGGGAAAATATTCTTGTTCCAGATAGCGCTTTTGTCCTTGGCGCTGGTCTTGGTAATGACGGCACATGGGGTGGTCTGGCTGCCGGTGCCGGCGGTCGTGCTGATGGCCAGAATGGGCAGCGTCTGCTCCGTTGGGCCTGCGGTGTGGCAGTTGTAATCCCAGGCGGTACCGGGATGGGTGGCCTCCACAGCGATGGCCTTGGCGGTATCCATGGAGGAGCCGCCGCCCAAACCGATCACCACATCCACCCCCTCGGCCTTTGCCAGCTCCGCTCCTCTGGTGACCAGTTCAGTGGTTGGGTTTGGGATCACGCCGTCATAGTGCACACAGGCCACACCTGCGTCAGCCAGGCTTTTTTTGGCCTTGGCGTACAGTTCTGCCACCGCAGGGAACTCGGGGACGGTCACCAGCATGGCCTTTTTCCCATAGCGGGCAGCAAGGGCCCCCGCCTCGGTGACGCGGCCGGCGCCGAAGATGATCTCGGTGGGGGCAAAATAATCAAAGTGCTTCATTTCATTCACTCCTTTTGATTTTGTTTCCAGAGAATTGGGCTCCAGCACAAGCAGGCTGGGTGCTGGGCAGTAAATGCCGGAGGGGGTACACTTCGTTTCCACAAAAAGGGCCCGCAGGAGCAGGGCGTGTGGCTCTGTCCTGCGGGCATGGTATCAGAGGGCTGCCCTTTTATTTGGGGTAGTACTCGTCCACGTTCTCCTTGGTCACGATGGTAACGCCGGTGTCCACGTTCTGGGGCAGCGCCTTGGCGGACAGGCCGTTGGCCTCGGTATAGAGGAACATCATGCTCCAGAAGCCCATGTTATACATCCCCTGGGCAACAGTGGCGTCAATCTCACCGTTCTTCACTTTGTCCAGCACGGTGGTGTCCACGTCGAAAGCCAGCACACGCAGATCTTTGCCGGACTCAGCCACGGCGGTAGGGCCAGCGGTACCGGCGATACCGTCCACGCAGAACAGGCCTACCAGGTCATCGTTGGCCTGCAGGGCCGCCGACATGTTGTCGGTGGCAGCGGTGGTGTCTCCGGCGTCGTTAACCTTCACGATCTCGATGCCAGGGGCGTTTTCGGCGCACCAGGCCTCAAAGCCCTGAACACGGCTTTCGCTGTTCTCGGCGCCCACGGTATAGAGGACGGCAATCTTACCCTCCCCTCCGCACAGGGGTACCAGGTACTCAGCGGCAATGCGGCCGGCTTCGGAATTGCCGGTGGACAGGTAGGAGGAGCGGTCGGAGGTGGGAGAGTCGGAGTCAAAGCACACCACAGAGATCCCCTGCTCCTTGGCAGAGTTGATGGTATCCGCCAGGGCGGTGGAGTTCACGCAGGTGACTGCGATGCCCTTGGGACTCTGGGCAATGACCTGCTCCAGAACAGCCACCTGACCGGCCACATCAGAGTCGGTTTGGCCGGTATACTTAGTAGTAACACCCAAGGCGTTTCCAGCATCCTCCATGCCCTCAAAGCAGTGCTTCCAGTAATCGATGCCGGACAGGAAACTGACCATGTAGTACTCGTCGCTTTCGTTGCCGACGAACGCTCCGGCCGCAGCCTGCGTGCCGTCCCCTCCAGCGTTGGGGGAGTCTTCGGGTGCTTCGGCCGGGGAGCAGCTGAACAGGGACAGGGAGAGCGCCAGTGCAAGAATAAGTGCCAGTGCCTTTTTCATTGTGGGTTCCTCCTTTTATTTTTCTTGGCGGTATTGCCTGCGCCCGCGCCGGGCGCCGGATCACGGATTACGGCCGCAGGGCAGGTTTCCTGCGCCCCAGGCCCAGCATGCGCTGGAGGAAGCTGTTGCCGCTTTTTCGGTGGCTCATATAGTCGATGGTAACGGCGATGACCAGGATAGCGCCCTGGACGAAATCCTGCCAGTAGACGGACACATTCATCATAACCAGGGCAGAGTCCACAATCTTCAGCAGGAAAATGCCGAGAAATGTGCCCAGGATACCGCCCAGTCCGCCGGTCATGGAGGTGCCGCCGATGACCGCGGCAGAGATAGCGGTGGTTTCCGCGCCCTTGGACAGCTCAGGGGTGGCAACATTGAAGCGTGCGAGAGAAAGGATACCGGCCAGTGCTGAGAGCAAGGCGATGACCACATAGACGAAGATCTTGACCCGGTCTACATTGATACCGGAGAGCTTGGCGGCATTTTCATTGCTGCCCACATAGTAGATGTTACGGCAGGCATTGGACTTCTTGGTAAAGATAAGGGCCACCACGGTGACCAGCAGGAAGATCAGGAACAGCACGGGGATGCCGAATACATCGCCGGTGGCCAGAAAGCGGAAGCTGTCCGGCAGATAGCCGGACACCGACAGGGGGGAGCCTGTGGTGATAATGTAGGCCACACCGCGGGAGAGGTTCATCATGGACAGGGTGACGATGAAAGGCGGCAGTCCCACCTTGCTGACCATAAAGCCGTTGAACAGTCCGCATATGGCTCCCGCAGCCAGAGCAGCCAGGCAGGCCACCCAGATGTTGACCCCCATCAAAGCCATCTGGCCGGCAATGACGCACGTCATGGCGGCCACGCCGCCCACGCTCAGTTCAATGCCTCCCAGAATCAGAGCCAGAGTCAGTCCGATGGAGAGCAGGCCGTCGGTGGCCACACTCAGGGCGATGCTCTTCATGTTGGAGGGCTGGATGAACTTTGGATTGACGATGGCCACGATGGCCACCACAAGCAAAATAATGAGAAATACGCTCATCTCGCGCTGCCGGAGCAACCGCTTCAAAAGCTCCGGTCCCGTCCGCTTTATCTCGCTCTTCTGTTTCATTGCCGCAACTCCTTTTCCGCAAGCTGCTCGCCGGAGGCAAGCTTCATGATATTCTCTTCCGTCACCTCTTCGCCCTCGAGGAAGCCCGCCAAGCACCCTTCGTGCATGACTGCCACCCGGTCGGACACGCCGATGACCTCAGGCAGCTCACTGGATACCACAATCACACCGACGCCGCTCTCTGCCAGTTGACGCAGAAGCGCGTGGATCTCCCGCTTTGCACCCACGTCAATGCCGCGGGTGGGCTCATCCATGATGATGACCTTTGGGGCCAGAGAAAGCCACTTCCCGATCAGGCACTTCTGCTGATTGCCGCCGGACAGGCTGCTGATGGGGTATTCAATGCCCGGAATTTTGATGGCCAGTTGCTCTACAAATCGGTTGGCCAGGCTTCGCTCCAGCTTGTCGTCCAGCCAAATGCCATGGGAGACTCCCTTCATGTTGGCGCTGGACATATTGTTTTTGATACTCATCTCCAGAAACAGGCCCTGGGTTTTGCGGTCCTCGGTCAAGTAACAGATGCCTGCATCCACAGCGTCACGGTAGGTGTGGAAGGCACAGGGCCTGCCGTTGAGCACTACCTGGCCGGAACGGATGGGATCAATGGCGCACAGACCGCGCATAACCTCGCTCCGTCCCGCGCCCACCAGCCCGGCAAAACCCAGGATCTCCCCCCGCCGCAGGGCAAAACTGACTTCGCGGAAGATACTGCCGGTGAGGCCGTTGACCTCCAGAACCGGATCGTCCGCTGCGATACAGCTGCTCTTGGTTGGGTAGAGATTTCCCAGCTCACGGCCCACCATAGCGCGGATGATATCGTCTGCACAGATATCTCCGGTGTCCATGGTAGTGACATAGGTACCATCCTTGAACACAGTGACCCGGTCGCAGATTTCAAAGATTTCCGCCATGCGGTGGGAGATGTAGAGAATACTGATTCCCCTACCGCTCAATTCCTTTACCAAATCAAAGAGCCGGGCAGTCTCCTTTTCCGTGAGGGAGGAGGTTGGTTCATCCAGAATCAGCAGCTTGCAGTTGAGTGAAACCGACTTCGCAATCTCAATGATCTGTTGTTCAGAGACAGTCAGCTCACTGACCAGCGCGCTGCTGGGAAAATTGGCGTTGAACTGCTTCAGAACCATGTCGGCATCCGCCCAGAGGCGTTTGAAATCAATCATTCCCCCCTTGTGGGGCAGACGCCCGATGAAGATATTCTCCGCCGCCGTCAGGTGGGGGCACAGGCTCAATTCCTGATGAACAAAGCCTATGCCGATATCCTGGGCTTCTTTGGGACTCCTGGGGGCAATAGGCGCGCCTTCAAACAAGATCTCGCCCTCCGTGGGCGGAAACACGCCGCCGATGATGTTCATGAGGGTAGATTTCCCGGCACCATTCTCGCCGCACAGCGCGTGAACCTCGCCAGGCCGCACCTGGAGCTGTACCTGATCCAGCGCCCGGGTTCCGGGAAAGACCTTTGTCACACCCCGTACCTCCAACCGATACTCGCTCATACAGCCTCCTCCTGTTCTTTTGTCAGCGATAAACCCCCCTGCCTCAGCAGGGTCTTCAACTGAATGGCCGCCGCGCCGATTGCCGTCCCATACTCACCCAGATTGGACACCCGCAGCTTGACCCTGCGCCCGGCAAAGCGCATCCGGCGGATCTTGACCACTTTTTGGATCTGTCCGATTAAAAGCGACTCATTTGACATTCCGCCGGCCAGTACGATCTTCTCGGGATCCAGCAGATTTATGTAGCTGGCAATGCCGATGCCGATGTATTCTCCCGCCCTCCGAACCAAGTCCAGTGCGGCCACATCCTGCTCCCGGGCGGCAGCGAACACGGTCTTGGCCTCCACCCGCTCAATATTGCCGCCTGCCAACTCCAGAATACGGGTTTTGACTCCGCTGGAAATCAGGTTACGGGCCTGCTGGGCGATCGCTCGCCCGGAGGCTACCGCCTCCAGGCAGCCGTTGTTGCCGCAGGTACACAGCGGCCCATCCTTCTCCACCGTGATGTGGCCCAGCTCCCCTGATGTCCCAGAGGCACCGACGCACAGCTCTCCGTTTTCAATGGCCGCTGCGCCGATGCCATAGCCAAGGTTGATGCAGATAAAATAGTGATACCCCACACCTGAACCAAAGAATTGCTCCCCTAACGCCATAGCCCGGTTGGAGTTCTCCAGCCGCATAGGCCAGCGGATACTGGTCCGTTGTAAAAGCAGCCGCCCCAGCGGCTCCAAAAGCGCTACATCCTCCCAATGAAAATTAGGGGAAAAGAGTACCCTTCCCTGGTCCAGGTCCAGAATCCCCGGCACACCCACCCCAACACCCAGGACCCGGTGGAGCGGGATACCGCTCTCGCGCAATAGCTGGTCAATCAGCTCTGCGGCGGTCTGAATGACCGCGTCGGCATCTTCCGGTACCGGAATGGGACGCTTTGCCTTTGCAACAGGCATTCCATTGAGATCCATCACAAGCGCCCTCAGCACGGTTGGAGCAAAGTCGATCCCGACGCTGTAATAGCAGTCCCCAGCAAACTCATACATTTCGGGGCGCTTTCCGGACGCGCCCTCCTGCCTCCCACAGGAGCGTACAATACGGTTGTCCAACAACTCATCTGTGATCTTGATTGCGGTCGGCAGGCTCAGCCCCGTCCGGCGTGCGATCTCAGCCTTGTTGATAGCGCCTCTCTCCCAGATTGTTTTCAGCACCAGCCTCCGGTTCATCAAAGCTAAAGTGAATTTATCAACACGCACGTGAAAACTCCTTTTCCTCTGCCCATTCCCCTTTAAAATACCCAAATGCTCTTATTCTTTTGTACTAAGTTAAGTTAACTAACTTAACGAGGCAATTGTAGCGCCATGCACAAGAAATGTCAATCCCTCTTTTCTATTTTTGGCGTTTCGAATGATGCAACTGAAAACCTTTTGTATATTATACCGAAAGGTTTTTGAATATAGCATAAAATCAGGGGCGACATTTTAGCAAAAATGCCGCCCCTGGTCTGATCCACCGGAATCAATAGTAATGCTCAAGTCTTGGCACCCGCCAGCCGTTGTAAGAGATAATATGGGCCGCCCCAATGGCCGTTCCATAGTCGCCGCGGGTTCCCAAACGGAGCGTCACATGGCGTCCCGCCTGCCGCATCTGCCGCATTTGCATACTATGGGCTACCCCGTCGAAAAACAGCGGACCGTTTTTTGTCAGGCCTCCGCACAAAACGATACAGTCCGGATCCAGGATATTGATCGCCATGGCCAGTCCGATTCCGATATAGTCAGTAGCCTTGTCCACAATCGAGAGGGCTACCGCGTCTCCCTTGGCCGCCACCTCAAAGACCAGCTTGGCGTCAATCCGCTCCGATACGCCGCCGCACCGCTCCCGCAGGCTGGTAGGAAGACCACTGCAAACGGCGTCTCTGGCCTGCAGGGCAATGGCCTCACCGGAAGCTACCGCCTCCAGGCAGCCGGAGTTTCCACAGGCGCAGAGCGGACCGTCTTTGCAGACGGTGATGTGTCCCAGCTCACCGCTGGTGCCGCTGCTGCCGTAGTAGAGCTGATTGTTCTGCATCAGAGCTGCACCGATACCGTGTCCAATGTTGACACATAAAACGGTATGGGTGCCGCTCTCTCCGCCATCCCCGCGCCAGCCACTCTCCGCCAGTGCCAGTGCCCGATTGGCGTTTTCGACCAACACGGGGTAGGACAGCCGGCTCTGAAGCCAGCTCTGAAGCGGAATATCGCTCCAGCCAAAGTCCGGGGAGAAGAGAATATGCCCGGTATCCCGCTCGATGAGGCCGGGCATCGCCACCCCCACTCCGGCCAACCGATCCAGTGCAACTCCGGATTCCAGCAGACTGCTCTGAATCCGCTCGCACAACCGGTCCACAAATGCTTCAACAGGCTGGACCTCCCCCGTTTCCACCATGGTTCCGTATACTACCTTCTGCGCCAAATTCATCAGCACCAGCCGTATGGTCCCACGGCCAATATCCACCCCCATATAATATTCGCTTTCGGGCACCACGCTTAACAATTCCGGCGGTTTTCCTCCGCTGCTCTTCCCCTTTCCCACAGCTCTCACCAGACCGCGGTTAATCAGGTTTTCCGTGATGGTCATGACGGAGGGAAGGCTCAGCCCAACCCGTTTTGCAAGCGCAGCACGGCTGATGGGGCCCTCCAGAATGATCGTCCGCATAACGTTGCTCTTATTGGTGGGAGCTGCCCGATAGCGGTCGGCCCACGGGGTTTTGGGCATAGTGATACCTCCTTTTTTTACTACTTTTCTAAAGTATATCGCATTCAAATATATATCACAAGTAAACCGTACCATTTTTTGCAGATCAAGACGATTGACAATATCTCAGCCGTGTTTTAAAAACCGTTCTACCAAAAGTCTACCAGAAATGCCTTGGAATCCTTTGGGTTCCAAGGCGTTTTCACTTTTCCCGCTCCCGTATTGTCTACCAAACGTCTACCATAGTAACCTTTTGATTCTGTTTCCCCGCCTTTTATATCCCTATCCCCCGAAAACTGCATTGTTTCCTTCCCTGTAAGGGGCGTCATACGCCCCTCTGGCTCAAAATTCAGAAGGAGGAAATCCAAATGAGAAACCTCAAGCGGGCTCTCAGCCT